>BNJU01001480.1_pt1 | contig 94147 bp, 106 predicted proteins | sample 8539281 | NCBI WGS metagenome assembly BNJU01 (sample SAMD00202456, study PRJDB9452) | human saliva metagenome | isolation source: human saliva | place: Japan
AGGCTTTCCTTCCATTCCTTCGGAATTGATGCATAGCCATAGTGTGCCGCAGCTAAAGTAGATACTAAAATCGGCAAGTTCTTTCCTCCTGAAAGTTCTACCGCTTTTTTTCTACCGCTTCCTGATAGGATGTCGTATGCAGTAAAGTCCATATGGCAGCATAAAGGCTCTTCTCTGCACTGCCGTCCAAAAACAAGCTCTTTCTTCCTTCTTGTTCTTTATTTCTTCTACATCCATAAAGGGAAGAAGACGGGACATACTCGGCAGCTACGCGGTCATAGTCTCGTACATCCTCACGGTGCTGCGCCTTTGCCTCTTCGTTCATTCTTGCCTCTTCCTCATCCTCCGCTTCCTCGTCTTCATAGAACAGTCCAACATAGGATGCCGCAGCGGAAAGCTGCTCTTCCAAGCTTTCTCCACCGATATGAAGAACCAGATTGCGTAAAATATAGGAATAAAGTTCCGCCATGAGGAGGGCTACAGGATGATTGTGCGTGAGTCTTGTTCCGTCATGCAACATTGCCCTGTCCAAGTCGCTAAACTGATGCAGTCTTCTGCAAAGGAGCAAAGAGAAGGGTAAAATACGACAAAGCACGGAGTCATCGGACATATCCGATCCAATTTCTTCCGGCTTCTTTCCGGTAGCATAACGCATAATTGCCGCTTCAATTGCATCCACACTATCCTCCATCTTTCCATCTAAAAGATAAACTCCCTTAGACTTCCAGTCGTACATCTTTTCCATAATATCCTGCATGGAGAGACGCTTTCTCCGTATTTAAACTGTTGAATTCGGAAAGTAAAATACTGTTTATGCTCGGTCTTAATGAAAAAGCCTCCGTCTTAAATGGCGCCTTTTCAATAAGGCCTCTTTCCTTCGCCAAACCAAGACTCCCACCAATTAAGGAAGAATAAATCATATTTTCGGAAAGCTCTTTGGTTAAGCTCCTCTTTTCTTCATTTTCCTTACTAAGCTTGTCTCTTCTGTCTCCGGCATCCAAAAGCCATTTAATTAAGTGAAGACTCAAGAAGAAAGACTGGGACCAGGGATTAATAATCATTCCATCCAGTTTTCCCTGCTCGGAAATATGAACCGCTGCCCTTAAAACCTCCAGAATCGGCATAGCAATCGCTGCAGTAGCTTCTTTATTCTTCCGTACTTCTTCTCCGGAGGTAAATACCGCCATGGCATCTCTTCCGTCGCTGGTGCTTAAGTGATTAAACAGCACCTGCCCATCCATGGTTTCTCCTTCTTTCTTATCAGGCGGAACAATCGCGACAAGAAGCTGCGCATTTCTTTCCATACCCTGCAGAAAGCCCTGGAGTACCTTTTCAATGCCGGCTCTTCTCTCTTCCTCCGGCATCTCACTCTCTTCATACTTTTTCTGTTCTTCATAGTAGAGTGTGATAGCTTGTGTAATCCCATGACTTCCCTTCAGCTTTTCTTCGACATTCGCGGTACGCATCTTATTCTGCAGAGCCTGCACAGCTTCCTTTAACATAATGAAGCTGTTACTGAAGGGGTTGATAACCAGCCCGTCTGCCGTAGGATGATTGGCTACAATATTCAGAATTTCTCCGGCAGGAAGAAGAAGAGCATTACCGTTTTGCTCTTCTCCGTCTCCACGCTTTTCCTCTTCGTCGGTAAATACAGCTGCATAGTTCTTTCCGTCTTCCGATTTTAAGAACCTAAGTGTAATCTGCTGCTGTCCCTTCCTTTTTCCCCGGCAGGATCTGCCGCAAGAAGCAGACCGCCGGCCTTAGAAACCAGCTCTTCCATCGCAGCAAAAACCTGATTTAAATGCTCCTGATCCCTATGGTCTGAAAATGCCAACACACTATCTTGAAGCCCCTTAGCCATGTTTAATCGGGCCCTTATATCTTTCTCTTCCATTTCTACCTCCTAATCACAAGAAAAACCTTCTCGGATTCTCTTCCATAAAGGACAGTATAACAGAGAAAGAGAGAAGGGAAATACTTTTATCTACTACAAGAATATAGTTTGTTTCGGCATTTTAGTTTGTTTCGGCATTTTAGTTTACTTCGACCGTTCAGCTCACTTCGACTGTTCTAAAGCTTCCGACTCTTCTGTAGAACTTGCCAGTGATTTTAGCTTCGTATTCGGAATGGTAATATTTTCGCGATAAAACTCCAGAATAACTCTCTTGTTTAAGGTGTTATAAACATCCCAGTATCTTTTACTCTCCACCCATACACGGATAGCAAAGTTTAAGGCATCATTTTTCACCTCCGAAATCCCAAAAAAGGGCTCCGGTTTATGAAGGATTCGATTGTCCCCTTCTACTGCAGCTTTTAATGCCTTTTCCACCCTCTCCGGATCCTCTTCTCTTGCTACGGAAAATGTCAGGTCAACTCTGCGAAGCGCTTCCGAGCTATAATTAATAATATTGCTGTTCATCAGGTTTCCATTGGGAATGGAAATCTTTTTATTGTCGGGTGAGAGGATAATGGTATAAAAGACACTCACCTCTTGCACCGTACCTTCATCTGTTCCGCTTTTAATATAATCATGTACCTGAAAGGGACGGAAAAGAAGCAGCATAATCCCTCCGGCAAGGTTCGATAAGGAACCCTGCAAAGCCAAACCGATTGCCACACCGGCGGAAGCCAGTAAGGTAATGAGTGAAGCCATGGGAATTCCCAAGATGCTGATGCAACTTATTCCTAAAAAGAAATAAAGAACAAAGCGTATTGTCTTGATAGCAAAAGGCCGCACAGTCGGATTGATTTTCTCACATATTCGTGATGCCGGAAGAAAGGCAATGAGCTTTCGGATACAATATCTTCCAATAAGAAAAATCAAAACTGCAAATAAGAGCTTTCCCATAAATCGACTAACCCCTAAGGCAATCCCTGTTTCCAAAATTCTGAAAGCTCCAGACACGAATCTCATTTTCAATTTGATCCACTGTTCCCGTACTCATATTTCCTCCCGCAAAGCACATTACAATTCTATATCCGCAAAAAGCCCTTATAATTACTATCATCAGCTATGCCTGATTTGATAGTTTATCCCAAAGCTTTATATAAAACAAAAATCCCAAAAAAAAACACCGGACCACTCCATCTTACACCCTTTAGTTCTTTTTCAAGTATAAGAATAACATAGCCCAGTGTCTCTTTACATATGTAACTTTTACATATTATCTTTACATATTATCTTAGCGAATCCGATATCAGCTTTAAATCAATTGCGGTGATAATCCTACTCTACAACTACAGCCTCTTCTTCAAAGATATCATTTCTATGAATAAATACATAAATGATACGAACCAAGGGAATAATAGCACACACTACTGCAACAACAGTAGGATCGCCGGAATGGTTCATCTTCTTGTAAAGACCGTTCAGAGTGAAATACGCTACAGTGATACCGCAGATAGCCACAATATAAAACAAGAAACCGCCTACCCTTGCGGTAACAATCGGGAAGATAATCATCAAAATTCCCAAAATGATTCCCTGCACATTTGTTCCGAAAATATTCTGATCGCCGGCTAAGAAACCGTAAAATCCTTGGTTCACAAAAGGAATCCAAGCTAAAATCGCCTTATCCTGCTGCCCGTTGTTCTTCGCAAGAGTGTAAAGAGCAAAAGACTCAATAACATAAAGAGCAATCAAAATTGCCAAAACAAAGAAAAGAAATATTCCCCCAACTGCCAGTAAGGTTCCGATATAATTTTCCATTTTTACTCCTCCAAAATGATAAAGTGCCGGAAATCTTCCGTTTTACTCTAAAGAAGAATCCAAACAATATAAAACGCAATCTCCCTTTAGGACTCACTGCATTTCAGCAACACCCGTAGATTATACATAAAGCAACTGAATTTAACAATACTTTCTACATTATTTCTTAAAAAAATACAAGCTAAGTTTTTTTATAATTACATTTTACTTAAAAACTAACCGGTTCAGATATTTCTCCGGTTCTCGCTATATCCACCAATTGCAGTACCGGTCCGACTCCGTGGTATTCTTCTCTTTCTTCTAAAGTAAGCTTAACCTTTACCTTGACCCAGTCTCTTGTAGAAAAAGCGGAAAGAACTTTCTTATCTCCCTTAGCAATAAAACCTAAAAAACTCATGTCCTGCGCACAACAGGTCATCGCCATTCTGCCGGGAATAAACTCACTTTCCGGCATATTTTTTCTCTTTAAGACCATAGCGGTAAAGAAAAGTTCTTTTCCAAGATATCTCTCCGGATTATCCATACAGTCCAAAAACCAGGTTCCATAATCGTTATCGGAAATTGCAATCTTGTCCTGACTGATATCATAGGGAAGCTCTTCCGGAAGAGCGGATTGCGGAATCTCTCCATCCTTGTCCTCCATCATAATCATGGCATTTTGCCCCATTGCGCGGAGCTTTCGTCTAAAGTCCACCATATCTTCATTGGATAAATTATCGCAGCGATTTACAATACAGAGTTCCGCATTGCGAAGCATTTGTCCGAGGAAGGAGCGCATATTGGAAAGATACATTTTCAAGGTACTTCCGTCCACAATGGTAATAACCTGATAGAGATACCATTCCTTCGGCATAGAAACGCAATACTTCTGCTCTCTGTTCTGCTGCTTAGCAAGAATAGCCTCACTCATGGGGCCGCCATAGAGATCATCCTGATTCCACATCCCGTTCCACTCAATTAAGATTCTTTCGGGCTTGTACTGATTGACAAGTTTTTGTAACTTATCCGCCTGAAAGTCCGTAATCTCTTTCATATAGACTGGCGTTGTATGCAGCTTTGCCAACGCAACCGGATCGTATTCCGTTTCTCCCTCCTCACAAAGCAGAAGGAGTGTATTTCCATCTGTTTTAAAATAATCTTGGTTCATGGTGTATTGGATAAAGCTGGTTTTTCCGCTCTCCAAAAATCCGTTAATTAAAAATACCGGAATCCCTCTCCCTGATAATTATCCGCCATATCTCTCCTTTTTATGCTGTAAATAATGCTTTAATCTTCTCTTTTTCCAGTTCTGTCCCTATTACGACAAATTTACCGATGCTTTCCGGCTCACCCTCACGGATTTCAACCTGTTCAGGCACCAAATCAAAGTTTACCCATTTACCGTCTTCGAGCTGTAACATACCTTTCGCGCGAACAATTCCGCCATAGCTTGATCCCTCTGCCATTTCTTCTAAAATTTCTTCCAATTGCACGCGGGATACCTTTTTGAATACCTCTACTCCGATACTGTCAAAAACTTCATCGGCATCATGATCATGACCGCAACTGCAATGCTCTCCATGATGATGCTCATGATGGTGTCCGCTTGAGCATGACTCATCATGATGCTCATGCTCCTCATCTTCGTGATGGCAGCCGCAGTGTTCCACGTGATGATCATGATGATGCTCATGGTGATGTCCGTGATGATGTTCTTCCTCTTCTTCCTCGTCATCATAAGCACCGCAAGAGCAGCAGCAACACTCATGCTCTTCTTCATTTCCGAAGTAATGCCCATGAAGGTGCTCCTGTTCCTCATCTTCTTGGTGGCAACCGCAATCTTCATCATGATGTTCGTGATCGTGGTGGCAGTCGCATTCATCATGATGATGGTGATGATGATCATGATGATGTGCCTTCTCCTTTACCTCCTGAAGAAGCGCTTCTTCCAGATTTTCTTCATGACCGATGATTTCGAGAAGTTTCTCTCCGGAAAGCTCTTTAATCGCAGTCGTAATCAAATTGCCCTTCGGATTCAAGGCACGAACAATCCGAATTGCCTCCTCTACCTTTTCCTCTTTGGCAATATCCGTTCTGGACAAAACAATGCTGGTCGCATAACGAATCTGGTCATCGAAAAACTCTCCGAAATTCTTGTTATAGAGCTTCGCCTTGGTCGAATCCACCACACATACCGCTCCGTCCAAATGCACGGGGAGATTTGCAGATACCGTCTTCACAGCAGAAAGAATATCGGAAAGCTTTCCTACACCGGACGGCTCGATAAGGATTCTGTCCGGCTTATAGGTCTCAATCACTTCCTTTAAGGAAGTCTCAAAGTCTCCTACCAAAGAGCAGCAGATACAGCCCTGATTCATCTCTCGAATTTCAATTCCGGAATTTTTCAAAAAACCGCTGTCGATTCCGATTTCTCCGAATTCGTTTTCAATCAGAACAACGTTCTCCCCCTTTAAGGATTCCTGTAAAAGTTTCTGTATAAATGTAGTTTTTCCCGCTCCCAAGAAGCCGGAAATAATATCAATCTGTGTCATAGTTCCTCCTTTTATATCTTCTAAATCTTGAAGCACTTCTCAAAATCCGCAAACCTATATTTCTGTTAAACAGCTTGAAAAGCTCTCCTTTTTCTTATTCAAATCTGCTCATTCACTAAGCCTTCTTTCCCTACAAAAAAATCCTTAGGAAAATGCAAATCTCCGATATTATAACACGCAAAGTAAGTAGACGCTAACCCATTGTTCAAAACTTCATTCTTCTTTCACAATTTAAGCAAAAACTATCCAAGCTCAAACGCATCTTCCAATACATGAAGAAGGGCATATCCGTCTTCTACCATATGCTCCGCTCCATGCTCCACAAGTTCCTTTTTGTCCCGGAATCCGTAGAGACAGCCGATACTGCTCATTTTGGCATTTCTTGCCGCATCCAAGTCCGTCTTCGTATCTCCCACCATAACTGCTTCGTCCTTTGTAATGCCAAGTTCCCTGCAAGCCTTTAGAAGAGGCGCTTTATCCGGCTTTAAGGGCATTTCTCCATCATCTCCTATAATAAGAGTGAAAGAATCTGCAGAAAAAACGGAAGCAAGCACGCCCTCTGCGACTTCCTTCGACTTGTTCGTGATGCAAACAACTGCGATTCCTTTTTCCTTTAAAGCTGTAATACATTCCTTTATTCCGGGATAGGCTTCCGCCTGATAGGTAGAGTTTTCAGGGAAAATAGAGGCATAATATTCACAGGCCTCATCGTAAAGCCCCATAATTTCATCTCCCTCCATATCGAGGTCCATGGCTCTCTCTTCGTCCTTTTCCTCCCACTTTTCCGCTTCTTTGTATTTTTTATCGGCATTCTTTCCCGGGGCTTTTTCTACATATTTTTTGTAACCCGTTCCTACGAAAATACGGGTCTCCTGCAGGCTTACTCCCTCTAAATCAAAATGCTCCATTGTTAAATCCATGGTTTTCTTTAAACTGGCCAAAGTATTTACCAATGTTCCGTCCAAGTCAAAAAAGACCGCTTTTATCTTTTTTTTCATCCTTTGCCTCCGCTTCTTTACCCTTTTTAACAGCCTATAGTATAATGCAGTATAGCTTCTTCTACAATCCGAAGCTTTGTATAAGCCGGATGCGTTATCTTATATGAGAAAAGGAGGGTTCCTGTGGAAAAGTATTATGCGGTGAAGGTCGGAAGGGAGCCGGGAATCTATCTAAACTGGGAGGACTGCCAAAAACAGGTTCACGGTTTTCCCGGTGCAATATTTAAAAAATGGAAAACCAGAGAAGACGCAGAAAACTATATACATGGCACATCTTCCGATTCCGTTATAGGAAAGCCTTCGGGACTCTCCTCTGCTGTAGTCTCCGATTCTTTTCCTTATGCTTCTTCCACTTTCTCCAAAAGTAAAACTTCGTCAGATAAAACATCCGGGCTTTTGTCCTCCTTATTGTCGGGGAATACGCTTTCCGAAGAAGAACAGAAAGAGCAGCTGTTTCAAGAGTTTGATGCGGATGCCCTCGCCTTTGTTGACGGAAGCTACCAAAAGGAAACAAAGGTCTATGGCTATGGAGTGGTTTTCATAGAAAGAAACGGGACGCTTTCCAAACATAAGGATTTCGGAACGGAAGAAGCCTATGCGGAAATGAGAAATGTTTCAGGCGAAATTCTTGGGGCAAAGCATGCTGTGGAACTTGCTATAGAAAAGGGGCTGTCCTCCATTACCATTTTCCATGACTATCAGGGATTTCTTCCTGGGCAAACGGAGAATGGAAGTGCAACAAAGAAAAAGACCATGGAGTATCGTGACTTTATGAAGGAGGCGGAGAAAAAATAAGACCGGAATTTTTCAAAGTTCCGGCCCATAGCGGCATTTATTTTAATGAAATGGCAGATGCCCTGGCAAAGGAAGCCGTGGGCATTGAAATGTAAACTAAACAGAATATATAGAACGAAGCCTGTTTTTATCCCGCTTTAACACGGGACAGAACAGGCTTTCTTTATTCATAACGAGTACGACTCGCAAAGCGTGCGATATCTCATTTTTACAGAAGAATAATATTGTGCTTTTCGCACTCTTCTCGCATCTCTTCCGGCCAGATAGAGGCCTGTACCTCTCCAATATGCACTCGGTCAAGAAGCAGCATACATAATCTGCTCTGTCCGATTCCGCCGCCAATCGTGAGCGGAAGCTTTCCTTCCAAAAGCATCTTGTGATAAGGGAGAGTGGCTCTATCCTCTTTGTGAGAAAGCGCCAGCTGTCTCCGTAAGGATTCTTCATTTACACGAATACCCATGGAGGAAATCTCTAAGGCGCAATTCAGGGGTTCAAACCAGAACAAAATATCGCCGTTCAGATCCCAGTCATCATAGTCCGGGGCTCTTCCGTCATGGGGTTCACCGTTGCTTAACTTATCTCCTATTCTTTGAATAAAAACACAGCCATGCTCCTTACAGATGGCATTCTCCCTCTCCTTGGAGCTCAAATTCGGATATTTCTGTAAAAGCTCTTCGGAATCAATAAAGAATATATCTTCCGGAAGCTTCTTTACAGCCTGCGGATACTTATACCATACCTCATGCTCCATGTGCTTTATGATACGGAAAATGTTCTGCACGGTTTCCCTAAGTGTCTTTTCATTCCGCTCTTCTTCGGAAATCACTCTCTCCCAGTCCCACTGGTCCACATAAACACTATGGAGATTATCAAGTTCTTCATCTCTTCGAATCGCATTCATATTGGTATAGAGACCTTCTCCTACCTCAAACTTATAACGCTTTAGAGCAAGTCTCTTCCACTTTGCAAGAGAATGCACTACTTCAACCGTCTCTCCCGGCTTCCACGCCACATCAAAAGAAACCGGTCTTTCCACACCGTTCAAGTTATCATTTAAGCCGGAGCTTTTCTCTACAAATAACGGTGCAGAAATACGGGATAAATTCATTTCCTTTCCAAATTCCTTCTGGAAAGTATCTCGAATATACTTAATCGCATCCTGCGTCTCTCTAACAGAAAGACGAGGGTCGTAATGTTTTGGAATAATCAGTGCCATCTGTCTCCTCCTCTGATTCAGAAAGCCCTTATCACTTAAGCTAAATTCTATAGTAAAAAACAAAGCAACAAGCAGTATCTATAGCGGCTCTCATAAAGATATCAATAAGCACCAATTCTACTCTTTTTATACTGCCGTAAAGCAAAGAATTATTTCTTTAAGTTTCTACAAGAATTATTTTTTCAAATAGATGCATGCTCTGCTCAGCTTCCCGCGAATACAGCAGCTCTATCTTTATCAGTTTAAGTATTTTTCCGCTTCCGTCTTTCTTCCAAGGTCATAGAAATAGCCATATAGAAACTCCTTTTGCTTTTGGCTAAGCGGACAAAGATGCGTTACCATAAGTTGTTTTTTACTGGGATTGTGCAAAAGAAGATACCCTCTTCCGCTTAAATAATCTCCTGCTCCCAAAACAGTCTGTCCCGAAAAAGAACTATACAGACCGATTTCCTGCAAAATGCTTTCAGCCTCTTCTCCGTGCTTTCCCCAGTTCGTTTCATAAAAATCCCCAAGGGGAGAAAGCCATCCTAAACGTTCTTCCATATCCGACCTCCTAAGCACATACAATGTAACTTTTTCTATAGCTTATTTTGTCTTATATTGAGCAGACTTCCCTTATATTATCTTATGAAAAAGCCCGACAAGATATACTGTCGGGCTTTTCAATTTCTAGTCTTTCTTATGACCGCATTCTGAGCAGAACTTTCCCTTATTTCCTGTATGTCCGCATTCAGGGCAGGTCCAATCCTCCGTCTTCGCTGTTCCACACTCGGAACAGAACTTTCCATTGTTGTGTTCATGACCGCATTTCGGACAGGTCCAATCACTTGCTGTTGCCACACCCGCTACAGAAGCCGCTGCCGCAGGTGCAGGAGATTCAGCATTTCCTGCCGGTGTATTTGCATTTGCCGCTGCCGCATTTTGCTGCTCTGCTCCCATCGCATAGAGGTTTCCGGCATTGAAGCCGCCTACCTGATTTCGCCATGTTCATTCCTGCAAAAGCCATCATCGGACCGGTACTTTCATTGCTTGCCGCTGCACGCATAGCGTCCGCCTGCGCAGCAGTAAGATTTGCAGCCGCCATGGTCGCATTACGGTATACGGCATTCTTTTGTAATTGCTTAATCATCTCTATATCTTCTTCCGGCGCAGTAACGGAGCTTATACCGAAAGCAGTCATTTCTATACCGTAATGTTCACCCCAGCTCTTAGACAGAAGTTCATTCAAAATCTGTCCCAGCTCATCCGTATGTGCGGTAATTTGATAATAGCGTACGCCGGATTCGGCAATGCGGGCAAAAGCGGGCTGCAATTTGGTTAACAGCTCAGAACGAAGCTGAGATTCAATCTCTTGCTTCTTATAATCCTTCTCCACATTTCCTGCCAAATTTTTGTAGAAAAGAATGGGATCCATAAGACGAAAAGTAAACTCTCCATGTGCACGAAGAGCAATCTCAATATCCAAGTCGATATTCTTATCCAGAACACGGAAAGGAACAGGATTAGCGGTACCGTATTTATTACCGATAATTTCCTTCGTATTGAAGTAATAAATTCTCTGATCCTTTGCCGTATCCCCTCCAAATGCAAAACGCTTTACAAAGGTTTTAAAGCTGTTTACAAGATTTTCACCCAAATCTCCGTAGAAAATACTGGGCTCTGTGGAACTGTCAAAGACAAACTCTCCGGGTTCCGCACAAACCTCAACAATAGCACCCTGTTCCACGATAATCATGCACTGACCGTCATTTACCGCAATAAGAGCACCATTGGAAATAATATTATCCGCACCCTTCGTATTGGAACTCTTCGGTCCGATTCTCTTTTCCCCTTTCAACATCAGGGTGTCATTATCCAATGCATTACAATAAAAGTACTCTCTCCACTGGTCGCCCATCATTGTACTTAATGCAGCACCGGCAGCTCTTACTAATCCCATAGCATCTCTCCTTTACTGTTTCATTCGCTTTGCATCATGTCTTGCATGATTACGGGTTTAGAGTATCATATTTTCAGCGAAATGAAAAGAATAGCGCATAATTCTTCTCCTATTTTTCACCAAATTAATTCTACTGCACAGTACTTCCTATTTACCCGAGAAAAGACTATAATTCTCCATATTATACCTATAAACAGTTCTATCCCATTTCCAAAATAAACCGGAATGTTTTTCAAAAACAGGATAAGAATCGAAATGAGTTAAAAGAACGGAGTCATAAAAGGATGAGATTTTTTTCGATTGAATTATTTTCAAAAAATTATATTGGGCTTTGCCGCTTTAATTCTCTTCGGCGCTTTCTTATTGATGTTGCCGATTTCAAGCAACGAGAGAGTTTATACCCCTTTTTTAAATGCACTCTTTACCTCTACCTCCGCCTCCTGTGTCACCGGTTTAATTGTATACGATACCGCCGTGCACTGGTCTTTCTTCGGGCAGGTGGTCATTCTTATCCTCATTCAGATTGGAGGACTCGGCGTAGCGGTAGCTGTGAGCTTCCCTCATCCTTTTATCCGGAAAAAGAATCGGATATTCTCAAAGAAATACTCTGGCCAATTCCATTTCCATAAATTCCCAGGGCGGAATTATGAAAATGTTGATTTTTCTCCTGAAATGGACCGGAATGATAGAGTTCTTCTTCGCTATCCTTCTCGCAACGCAATTCATTCCCGAATTCGGATGGAGAAGAGGTCTTTGGTATAGTATTTTCCATTCCGTATCCGCTTTTCTGTAATGCGGGTTTCGATCTAATGGGCATCAAATCCCCCTATTCCTCCCTCACCGACTATGCGGAAAACCCTATTGTGAACCTCAGCATTATGGCCTTAATTCTCCTCGGAGGCTTAGGCTTTATGACCTGGCAGGATATTGCCAAAAATAAAGGGAACCTTCATCGCTATCGCTTGCAAAGTAAGATCATACTTTCTACTACAATCTTTCTTGTCCTTCTCCCTGCACTGTTCTACTTCTTTGTCGAGTTCGGGGAGATGCCCATGGAAGTCGAATCCTCGCCTCTTTCTTTACTGCCGTAACCCCCAGAACCGCAGGTTTTAACACAGTGGACTTCAGTAAATTCTCCGACAGCGGTATATTTTTACAAACTCTGCTGATGCTTGTAGGGGCAGCACCGGGAAGCACCGGAGGCGGCATGAAAATCACCACAATGACTGTTCTATTTTTAACTTCGGTAGCTATCTTTAGAAACAATTCCCGAACAGAAGCCTTTGGAAGGACTATTCCCGGAGAGGTCATCCGAAATGCCACAACGATTGCCTTTATGTACATTTGTTTATGCGTTCTTTCGGGAATATTTATCAGCCTTCATGAAAACTTGCCTTTGCTCACCACCAGCTTTGAAACCGCCAGTGCTATTGCCACCGTTGGACTCACTCTGGGAATTACTCCCAAGCTCAGTCCCGTTTCCCATGTGGTGCTCATTTCCCTGATGTATATAGGGCGAGTCGGCGGGCTCTGCCTGATTTATGCCGTCTTTCCCAATGCCAATCCAAACAAGGGAAGACTTGTAGAAGAAAATGTAATTGTCGGATAAGAAAGTCTTTTGATGAAAATGGAATTATCGGATTAATCAAATAAAATAGCATTGTTGTTAAAGGAGAAAGTATGAAACAAATTTTGATTATTGGCTTAGGGCGTTTCGGTTTACACGTGGCAAAAAAGTTGAATGAAATGCATATTCAGGTTCTCGGAGTGGACAGCAGTGAGGAACGGGTAAAAGCCGCCCTCCCCCATGTTACCAATGCGGAAATCGGAGATGCAAGTAATCAGGAATTCTTAAAGTCTCTGGGTGTTTCCAATTTCGATGTCTGCATTGTAGCGATTGGAAACTGACTTTTTAGCATCTTTGGAAGTCACCTCCCATTTAAAGGAACTGGGTGCAAACAAAGTAGTTTCCCGTGCCGCCAGAGATTTACAGGAAAAATTTCTCTTGAGAAACGGAGCCGATGCCGTCGTTTATCCGGAAAAGCTCGTCGGAAACCTCACCGCTGTTCAATGCAGTTCGGAAAACGTCCTGGATTACATTCAGGTCAGCAAAGACTTTGCCGTTTTTGAAATTGCTTTACCAAAGGATTGGACGGGAAAGTCCATCGGAGAAATTGATGTTCGAAAAAAATTCAAAGTCAATATTATTGCTGTGAAAAGCAATGATGAAGTCAATGTCACTCTGGGTCCGGACTATCGTTTCCGAGAAGGGGAGAGTCTTTTCATTATAGGAAAAGATAAAGACATCCAACAGTGCTTCCACATATTGGTATAGAAGAGAATAAATGATTTATATATATCTAAAATATGTCGAAAGTTTATTGACAAGAAACTTTGTTTTAGCTACTATACTTTCACAATTAAATACCTTATTCAGAGTCGGTGGAGCTACATAGGAGCTATGAAACCGCAGCAACCCCTTGAAAGGAAGGTGCTAACCTGAGCGAAGCAGTTGTTTCGATCAATAAGATTTGATATGAACCATTGGCCTCGCCCAATGGTTTTTTTAATTGTCATAATTCTCACGCATATAGCGTTCATTGATGTATTGCCTGAGCAGGCAGCGAAAGGAGTTTATATGTTATTTTCATCAGAACAGGTATCTAATGGACACCCGGACAAAATCTGTGACCAAATCAGCGATGCCATCGTAACCGATATTCTTGCACATGATAAGAAGGCAAGAATTGCGGCAGAAGTATGTATCAAGGACTATGATATCATCATCTTGGGAGAAATTACTTCCACTTATATTCCGGATTATCAGAGTCTTGTCATGGGTGTTCTTCGTAATATCGGCTTGGAGGATTTAGATAAATACAAGGTGCAAGAACTTATCTCTGCACAGTCTCCCGATATCGCAATGGGTGTGGACAACGATGGAGCCGGTGACCAGGGCATGATGTTCGGTTATGCTACTAAGGAAAGTACGGAAATGCTTCCGATTCCCTATGTACTTTCCACAAGAGCCTTACAGAAACTTCGCGCATTTAATCTGGCAAATCATTTTTCTATTTTAAAGCCGGATGCAAAAGCACAGGTAAGCTTTGATTATAAAGAGCACAAAATTGATACCTTCCTGCTTTCCAGTCAACACAGCGAGTCGGTCAGCTTAAAGGAAGTGCGTGCAATCATTGAAAAAATCATGAAAGAAACAGCGGAAGAAATGAATCTGAACACCGATTTCCGTGTTTTGGTTAATCCCACCGGCCGCTTTGTTTTGGGTTCTTCCTTCGCCGATTCCGGCCTAACCGGAAGAAAAAAATTATTGCCGATACCTACGGCGGTGCAGCTCATCACGGTGGTGGAGCTTTCTCCGGAAAGGACCCCTCCAAGGTTGACCGTTCGGCGGCTTACATGGCAAGAAAGGTTGCCAGAGATATCGTATCATCCGGGAGAGCTGACCGTTGCGAGGTGCAACTTGCCTATGCCATCGGTGTAGCAGATCCGGTATCTGTTTACTTGGACTGCTTCGGCACGGAAAAAGAACCGGCAGGAAATATCTGGCGCTCCGTTTTGGATAGCTATGATTTAACACCGAAGGGTATCATCAAATATTTGGATCTTTTAAACGTAGATTATAACCTTGTATCTTCCTACGGACATTTCGGAAAATCCGAGCTTCCTTGGGAGAAGTAAGAGATTCATCTGATAAAACAAGCGGAATACTGCACAAGCCACGAACAATATCTCTTTAAATATATGTAAGGGCTGTGGAAAATCAAAGCAGACATTTTGATTTTCCACAGCCCATTTTCTTATACTTCATTTTTACTTCATGCATTTCTGTAGTCTTTTTTTCGCACAATACTCTTCAATCTCCGCAGCCACTATTTTAGCCTGGTGAACCGCTTCCACCACCGTCCTTGCGCCGGTTACCACGTCTCCGGAAGCAAATGTTCCTTCCTTTGTGGTATTCCCCTTTTCATCCGTAAGCAGTAAGCCGGCTTGATTGGTCTTTAAGTTCCGTTGTATTGGAAACAATATTGGCTCTCGGATTCTGGCTGATTGCTACGATGATGCTGTCTGCAGGAAAAAATATCTCTTCTGAAATCTTTTCCTCCTGATGCTTTAAAAGGATACCGTCATCCGTAATTTCAAGCGGTGCATGGTAAAGTAAAAACTCTACCCCGTCTTCCTTTGCCTCTGTAATTTCCTTCTTACTGGCAGTCATATTTTCCATACCCTTACGGTAAATAATCGTTACCTTAGCTCCATTCCGCTTTGCAGTTCTCGCCGCATCCATCGCCACATTTCCCGCACCGATAACAGCTACATTTTCCCCTAAAGAATAAAATTGCGGAGACTTCAGATAATCTATCGCAAAATGCACATTTCCAAAGCTTTCTCCTTTGATTCCCAAGGTTCTCGGATTCCATACTCCTGTCCCGATAAATGCTGCCACATAGCCATCTTCAAACAGCTTGTCCAAAGAAAGCACCGGTCCGATTAAAATATTGGGACGGATTTTTCACCCCTAAATCCAAGAGGTGTTTTTCCAGAAGATCGATAATACGTTTCGGCAAACGATATTCCGGAATCCCGTAACGCAAAACTCCTCCGATTTGATTCCGAGATTCAAAAATAGTAACCTTATATCCCCTTCTTTGGAGCAATAACGCTATAGTCATTCCGGCGGGACCTCCTCCAATGACGGCAATACGCTCTTTATCTTCAGCTCCTTTCTCAAACTGAAGCTCTTCTAAATATTTTAAAGAAATCTCTTCCTCCATCTTATAAAAAGGAATCGGAACACTCTTTATACCGCGAATACAGTTTCCCTCGCACTGCTTTTCATGTTCGCAAACTAAGGCACAGATCGCGGAAAGAGGATTATTTTCAAATAAAATCTCTCCTGCTTTCTTTAATTCTCCCTGCTTATACAATGCAATGACCTCCGGAATGGAGGTATTTACAGGACAATGCTTGGAGCATCTTGGGTTTTTGCAGAGTAAACAACGATTTGCCTCCTCCAGTAAAAAAGTATTTTGACTCATCTTTTCTCCCTTACTACATAATTGTTTCTAAGTTCATTTCTTCTTACATAATTAGATAGTCTTATGGTAATTGCATTATCCTTAGACCTTTCATTTATTGTATATTGTATTTTGTACTTATTTAGAAAGTAATATTAACATATATTCCTATTTTTTTGTTGTTTATTTCTTCATTCATAACAGGAAAACGTGATACCGCACAGTCCACAAATAATTTTCGAAAATGAGATACCACATGTTACGTGAGCGATACTCGTTAAGAAAAAAAAGAAGGACTTATGCCGTAAAATGACATAAGCCCTATTCTTATTACATACTTTTATGCGTTATAGTGCACAATCTTCGCAAACTCTTCCTTTAAAGAAGCACCGCCGATTAAACCGCCGTCAATATTCGGCTTGGAAAGAAGTTCCTTGCAGTTTCCGCTGTTCATGGATCCGCCATACTGAATACGAATCTTTTCTCAGCCGTTTCCTTGTTGTAAATCTCTTCCATTACCTTACGGATATAGCCACAAACCTCTTCCGCCTGCTCCGCGGTAGCAGTCTTCCCTGTTCCGATAGCCCAGATCGGCTCATAGGCAATCACGCACTTAGCCGCATCTTCCGCGGAAATCCCTTGGAATGCCGCCTTAATCTGCATCGCAATCCACTCGAAATAGATTCCCATTTCTCTCTGCTCAAGACTCTCTCCACAACAAATAATCGGAGTAAGTCCTTTTTCCAGAGCTTTCTTCGCCTTCTTATTGATATCGGTATCGGTCTCGTGGAAATATCCTCTTCTCTCGGAATGTCCCATGATAACATATTTCACTCCGGCATCTACCAGCATATCCGCGGAAATCTCTCCGGTGTATGCACCTTTATCTTCAAAATAGAGGTTTCCGCGCCAACGGATATGGATGTCCCCTTTACCTTCTCCACCACCGCAGAAATATCAATGGACGGAACACAGAATACTACATCCACCTCATCAGTATTGGCAATCGGAATCAAGGTATCACAGAGAGCTTTCGCCTCCGTGATGGTCATATTCATCTTCCAGTTTCCGGCAATAATTTTCTTTCTCATCTTTTTCTCCAAACTATAGTTTAATTCCTTAGGCTCATTTTTTAGACTGCTCACGATAATCTATAAGCTATCATTGGCTGTCCCATCTAAGTAAGTTGCACTAAGTCAATTTTTCAGATTAATCTGATCTCTGACAAAACAGTTAAATAATTCAGCTTTCTTTTATCAGCTAACACCTACTTATTGTTTGCAGCGGCAACACCCGGAAGCTCCTTGCCCTCCAAGAACTCCAGAGAAGCACCGCCACCGGTGGAAATGTGGGTCATCTTATCTCCGAATCCCAAGATATTTACTGCCGCAGCACTGTCTCCGCCACCGATAATGGTTGTTGCATCGGTCTCTGCAAGGGCTTTTGCTACCGCAATGGTTCCCTGTGCAAGAACAGGGTTTTCAAATACACCCATTGGTCCGTTCCAAACCACAGTTTTTGCATTCTTTACAGCATTTGCAAAAAGCTCCTGTGTCTTCGGTCCGATATCCAGTCCCAGCATATCGGAAGGAATGGCATTGATATCTACGGTCTTAACCGGAAGGTTCTTGTCATCAATCGGATCCGGGAAAGAAGCAGCGCAAACCGCATCTACAGGAAGTAAAATCTCGCAGCCCTTTTCCTTTGCCTTTGCAAGCATATCCTTACAGTACTGAAGCTTCTCATCGTCCACTAAAGACTTTCCGATTTCATAACCCTGTGCCTTGATAAAGGTAAATGCCATACCGCCGCCAATAATCAGGGTATTGCACTTCTCTAAAAGATTGTCAATTACCGCAAGCTTGTCGGAAACCTTTGCACCGCCAAGAATCGCTACGAAGGGGCGAACCGGATTCTCTACCGCCTGCCCAAGGAAACGAATTTCTTTCTCCATAAGGTACCCAACCACAGCAGGTCCATTAATAAACTCGGTCACACCCACATTGGAGCAGTGTGCTCTGTGTGCTGTGCCGAAGGCATCATCTACAAATACATCTGCAAGAGAAGCCAGATCCTTGGAGAAGGCTTCTCCGTTCTTGGTCTCTTCCGCTCTGTAACGGGTATTCTCTAAAAGAACAACATCCCCGTCTTTCATCTCGGAAACGGCTTTCTTCGCATTTTCTCCTACTACATTGTCATCCTTTGCAAAAAGAACGGGCTGTCCTAAAGCTCGGAAAGACGCTTTGCTACAGGAGCCAGGGATAATTCCGGCTTCGGCTCTCCCTTCGGCTTCCCGAGGTGAGAGCAAAGAATCACCTTTCCTCCATCGGAAATAAGCTTCTTAATCGTGGGAAGCGCAGCCACAAGTCTGTTTTCATCAGTAATCTTTCCCTCTTTTAAAGGAACATTGAAGTCACAACGACAAAGCACTCTTTTTCCTTTTACGGAAATGTCATCTACCGATTTTTTATTTAATTCTGCCATATCATTCCCCTTTCACCGGAAACAAAATATTCTACACTTTATGCACGGATTTTACTCAACAAGATAGCCTATCTTTTTTTGAACTGCTTCACACTTTACAAGATATCTTGATGCACGAAAACGCGTGCAATTATTTTCACAATAGACTTTATAAGGGAAAACCGCCGGAGCACACACCCCGGCGGCTTCCCCGCATAGCTTTACAATATGAATTTCAATTTAAAAAGCAATTACTTTACAAACTTCTCGAAGTACTTAATGGTACGAACCATCTGAGAAGTATAGGAGTTCTCATTGTCATACCATGCAACTACCTGCACCTCATAGAGGTCATCAGCAACCTTGGAAACCATGGTCTGGGTAGCATCAAAAAGAGAACCGTAGGTCATGCCAACGATATCGCTGGAAACTACTTCATCCTCTGTATATCCGTAAGTCTCAGGATCGGAAGCAGCCTTCATAGCAGCGTTAATGCTCTCCTTGGTTACTTCCTTGGAAGACTTCACAACTGCAAAAAGCAGAGTTGTGGAACCTGTTGGAACAGGAACTCTTTGTGCGGATCCGATCAGCTTTCCGTTTAACTCCGGAATAACAAGCCCGATAGCCTTTGCAGCACCGGTGGAGTTCGGAACGATGTTTACAGCGCCGGCTCTTGCTCTTCTTAAATCACCCTTTCTGTGCGGGCCGTCAAGAAGCATCTGATCACCGGTATAAGCATGAATAGTTGCCATGATACCGGACTGAATCGGAGCGAAATCATTTAATGCCTTAGCCATAGGAGCCAAGCAGTTGGTTGTGCAGGATGCAGCGGAGATAATATTATCCTCAGCCTTTAAAATCTCGTGGTTAACATTGTAAACGATGGTTGGAAGATCATTTCCTGCCGGAGCGGAGATAACAACCTTCTTAGCACCTGCCTTGATATGTGCCTCGGACTTCTCCTTGGAAGTATAGAAACCGGTACACTCTAATACTACGTCAACCTTAAGCTCTCCCCAAGGTAACTTGGAAGCATCTGCTTCCTTGTAAATCTTAATCTTCTTTCCCTTAACCTCGATGTAGTCCTCGCCGGCAACAACGCTGTCACAATACTTATATCTTCCCTGAGAAGAATCATATTTCAAAAGGTGAGCAAGCATCTTAGGATCGGTTAAATCGTTGATGGCAACAATCTCTGTTCCCTCATGGTCAAACATCTGACGGAAAGCCAAACGTCCGATACGGCCAAATCCATTAATCGCTACTTTAACTGCCATAGTCCTTATCCTCCTAAATTAATTAGTCAATCATTCTATCATTTCCAGAAAGCCAAAAAAAACTTTCTATCACATAACAGCGTCTATTCTATTGCACGAAGCCTTTTTTTCAAGGGAAAAAAATCGTATTTGTTAAAATTTTTCACTTCTTTATTAAAAAAAGAAATTGTCCATGCATTGAAAAACGAATAAAAAGAAATAAAAAGCAAAGTTTTTTTCAATAATTTTTAAATCATCGCCTTTACATAGTCGGCAATATTATCCGCATGATCGGAAATACGTTCCAAATCGGAGATTACATCCAAAAATACAACTCCCGCCTGAGGCACACACTGACCGGAGCTTAGACGCAGGATATGGGTTTCTCTCATATCTTCTTCCATCTCATCCACCTGATCCTCCAAGTGTGCCGTACGCACAACAGCTTCCAAATCATTCCTTTCAAAAGCATCAATACTGGAATTAAAGGACTCGATTACTTTATCGGAAATCTTTCGTAAATCATCCTGTCCTATTTCCGAGAAGGAAATATTATGTTCTTCTGCGTATTGAGCCTGCTCCGCAATATTGTTTGCATGGTCAGCCGCGCGTTCAATATCCGTAATCGTATTGAACATATTTGTTACTTCAAGCTTCTGCATCTCATTTAAAGAAAGATTTCCAATGTGTATCAGATACTCTGTAAGGAGTTTCTGCATATTATCAATAATCGTCTCTCTCGCAAAGACCTCCGGAATTTCCGCTACATTTTCATTCAGTAAAATATCGGAAGCGTGGCGAATATTTTCTGCAGTAATCCGTGCCATATTGACCACTTCCGTCTTTGTTGCGGAAATCGCAATGGCAGGCGACTCCAAGATACGAAGGTCCAAATGCTGAATAAGATTCTTCTCCACCTCTGTATAATGGTTCGGATTCTCCGCCTCTTCTTTGTCCTTACTGCTTTCCAATACAAGTTTTCCGGAAAGATTTACAAGCGCATCTCCAAAGGGATAAAGTATAATCGTACAACTTACATTAAAGATGGTATGGAATAAGGAAATCTCCACCGGACTTAAGCCTCCCTGAAAAAAATGTGCAAAGGGAAGACTCATAAAGAAAATGACAAAGCCAAAGATTATTGCACCACTCACGTTAAAAAGAAGGTGTATTACTGCCGCTCTCTTAGCTGTACGGGATGCTCCTGCAGAAGACAGCATTGCGGTAACACAAGTTCCGATATTCTGCCCCAATGTAATATAGAAGCCTGCAGCTCTGGGAACTGCACCGGATAAAGCCAAGGTCTGCAAAATAGATACAGAAGCTGCGGAAGACTGAATAAGTCCCGTTACAATCGCACCGGCAAGAATACCCAATACCGGGTTTCCCCCCATGACCTGAAAGGCCCGTGAAAAAATAGGAGAATCTGCATAAGGGGATACAGCGGAACTCATAAATTCAAGACCGATAAAGATGAGTCCTACACCAATACAAAAGTTCGCAAGAAGATCATCATTTCCTTTTTTTCCGAAAAGGAAACGAAAGGCTCCAAATCCCACAAGCAGAGGTGCAAAGAACTCAGGCTTAAAGAAGCTTAGGGCCGTACCGGAAACCTGAGTCAAAGAAACCATCCAAGCGGTAATGGTGGTTCCGATATTGGCTCCCATGATAATGCCCACAGATTGAGAAAGATTTAAGATGCCGGCATTTACAAAACCGACTACCATGACCGTAGTTGCAGAGGAAGACTGTACCAAGGCGGTAATTCCCGCACCAAGCAAAACCGCCATAATACGATTCTCTGTCACTATATTTAAGAACTTTGACATTTTGGAACTGGCAGCCTTCTGCATACCGTCACTCATGATGGTCATGCCATACAAAAACATCCCCAGACCCCCAAACAGGCCAAATAAACTCGAGAGATAGCTCATACTCTTTCCTCACCCTTCTCCATAGGATAGACTCTTTTTTGAACAGGATACCACTCACTCTTAAGCGACACCTTGGCTTAGTATACAAACGCTTATTTGAAAATACAAGGATTAGTTCTTAGAAATACAATCTGCGATTTTTCCCACTAAAAAAAGACCCTTCTTTTTTGAATAGGGTTTTATCTGCAATATTGCAGCCCTGTATCCGTCCCTGGATATTGCAAGCTTTCAATTGCTTCAAAAAAGAAAAGTCTCTTCTATTCAATTGAAGAAATGCCACTTTAGTGCGGTTTCTCATCCTCATGAAACACTTTTTCCACCTTGGCAAAACTTCTGTAAAACGAGTTTTCACAATCCCTGTTTGTCTCGTTATAAAATGACCTGTTAAGGGGATTTAGGTTGAGTTCATCCCGTTCCGAGAAACCTTTTTCCCAGTTTCCATAGCCCGCATAGTTTCTCTTCCCAAATTCCAAGGAATATATCGGCTCAATTTATAATAATATAATCAAAAAGGGGCTGTAAAAAAATAAAATAATTTTCTAAGCAATATAGGTCTGAACTTGGGCACGCTCTCGCTAGCTTCGCCTGACTGAGCAGTGGTTTTGTTAACCACTGCTCACTTTGCTTCGCAAAGCAAATTCCTTCGGAAGTTGGTCTCGTACAGGACAACTTTTCTGATGAAAAGTTTGTCCTTACGTAACGGATACTAAGCGAAAAACTGCGTTTCTCTTGTTTTTTCGCAAGTACCGACGGGCTCAGACTACCCCTGCATTCAGACCTATATTGCAAAAAAATCACTTTTATTATTTTTGATCTTTTTACAGCCCCTTTGAAAATTTATGAAGTAAAACCGTAGTACTTATTTACTCCGTCCACCAGAGCATCGCCGAGAAGATTCAGCTGTTTTTCGCTGTGATCCGAAATCTTGTCGCCAAGTTCTATGTCCACAGAGGGAATCGTGGAATAGGATGTCTGCGTTAAATCCATATCCATCCTGCCCTTGGAAAAAATCTTTACTCCTTTTCCTCTCAATCCGGAAATTAAGCTTTCTCCCAGCTTCTCATGGCTTTCCCAGTGAGATGCCACGGGCTCCATCTTCTTTAGCGAATTGGGGACAGACATAAAGAAATGCGCCCTTATCTTTTTCTGTAGAATCCCAATGTAAAGGCAATATGTGCATCCGCCTTATTGTTTGCCAAAACCGTTCTTGCCACATTGTCAAGCTGCACATCTTCTTCGCTGCGAATCAAAAGAACATCATAGCCCTGCATTCAATAATTTTTTGGCAAGAATATGTCCCATCTGTAATGTGACGGTCGCCTCTTTCGTGCCGTCTTTAAAGGTCATCCCGGAAGACACTGCAAGCGCCGTAGTTATTCCGGCGGCATTTGTTCCTCCCGTTACCTTTCTGGTGCCGTCCGGATGACAAAGTGTCCGTACTTTTTCCCCGCCTTTTGTGCCATGACCGGCATTGACCGCTATCGTAATCTTCTTCGGATTTTTACTGTCAGAAGTATACAAAATAGCCTTTCCCGTATTAATTTTCGCATTTCCTGCATATTTCCAATTTAAGTTCAGGCCGATTTCCGTTGCTGCAAAACTCTGCATGGCAAGCAACACGGAAAGGGCCATTCCTAAAATAATCCCTTTTCCCCTCATCTTCTCTCCTCTTTTCTTTCTATTTATTTCATCTCTATACAAAGGCATATGCCTTAAATGTTCAGTAATAAGGATACTGGAAGGGGCAGCTCTGTACAACCGTCTTTCTATTACAGTGCTATTACGGTTTTCTTACAGGAGAAATCGAGAGACAACAAACCAGAGAAGTACGATTCCGCCAAAAATAATTCTATAGTAGGCAAATACCTTAAAGTCATGATTTCGAATGTAACGGAGCAGAAAACGAATACAGTAGATGCTCACAAAATAAGTTAAAATCATGGCAAGAATAAGCGTAAACCATTCGCTCCCGCTGAAATTCCCTCCATGCTTAATGAGCTTCACAAGACTTGCTCCAGCCATAACCGGTACACTGAGAAAGAAGGAAAACTCCGTTGCAGCAACTCTTCCGACCGATAAAAGCATGGCGCCGATAATCGTTGCACCGGAACGAGAGGTCCCGGGAATCAGTGCCAGACATTGAAACAGTCCGATTTGGAAGGCAAGCGCCCATGATAGATCCTCTACTTTCGTAATCCTAAAATTCTTATTTTCATTTCTCTTCTCCACAAAAATAAAGAGAAATCCGTAAAGAATCAGCATCAGAGAAACCACGAAACCATTATAAAGATATTTATCCAAAAGATCATCCAAAGCAAGACCGAAAACCGCAGCAGGGAGACAGGCCAAAAGTATTTTTCCGATTAAAATCGCCTTTTCCTCTTTCAGATAAAATCCTCCTCCCCTCTTTCTCTTTCCAAAGGGCCAGAGGCGTAGAGCAAACTGCTGCACAACAGCCATTACCGCGGCAAGCTGAATTAAAACCTCGAAAGTGGAAAAGAATTCCTTACTCCCGTGTAAGGGAATGATATCCTGCAGAAGGATAAGGTGACCCGTAGAAGAAATCGGAAGCCACTCCGTAAATCCCTCTACCAGGGAAAAAACAATAAGCTTTAAAAATTCAACGATATTCATATAACTCCTTTTATTTCTTTAAGATCAAGCGCTGTCTTCATTAATCCGGAATTGTCCAATCTATAGGACTTAATCCCTCTTTCTCCAGGTAAGCATTGCATTTGGAGAAGGGTTTGGAACCGAAAAATCCTCGATAAGCACTCAATGGACTGGGATGGGGTGCTGTAAGAATCAGTCTCTTTTTCTGATGAATCATCTTCCTCTTACTCTGTGCAGGACTCCCCCAAAGGATATACACCACAGGATCTTCCTTTTCCTCAATCGCCGCGATTGTTGCATCCGTAAATTCTTCCCACCCGATTCCTCTATGGGAAAATGCCTGATGCGCACGAACCGTAAGTACCGTGTTTAGAAGTAAAACTCCTTGCTCCGCCCAAGAACGTAGATCTCCATTTTTCGGAATGGGACAAGATAAATCATCGCTTAATTCCTTATAAATATTTTGCAAAGAAGGAGGAAGGGGCATTCCCTTTTTTACGGAAAAACTGAGTCCCTGCGCTTGCCCCGTCCCATGATACGGATCCTGTCCCAATATCACAACCTTGAGCTTCCCATAAGGACAAAGTTCGTAGGCCTTAAAGATCTCCTTCGACGGAGGATAAATCTCCTGTGTTTTATATTCCTTCAGTACTGTTTCATACAAACTTTTATAATATGGCTTTTTGTACTCACCCCTGAATATGCTCTACCCAATCATTTCTCAATCATGTGATCTTCGTTGCTCCTTTTTTGCAGTTACCTGCTTATATAAGTCATAAAGAAATGAACCGGTTTTTCCTTCTTTAGGATATTCCTGTTCTTCCAGTTCCAAAATGGCCTTGTCGTAGGCATTCACAATTTTTCGTACCTGCACTGTGAATCAGCTCTCTTTTAAAGGCAGATCCGTAATTCGCATGCACATGACCGTGCACCATATACTTTGGTCTATACTTTTGCACCAGTTCTTCAAATGCCAGAAAACCCCCGGTGTGCGGGGTCATCCATATCTCCGTATCCTCGAATCGGTGCATGCGTAAGAAGTATATCAAAACCGTTTTTCAAGAAAATATCCTTCTTTACTTTCTGTACTCTTTTTCTCATCTGCTCTTCCGTGAACATGAAATTTTCCGGGTCTGTACCAAGGAGCGCCACCCAGTCCGAGAATCCTTAATCCCTTAAAATCATAGACCTTATCCTCTATACACTCACACCCCAGAGGAGGCTTAAAGGAATAAGATTCATCGTGATTTCCGTGAACATAGAGAACCGGGGCCTTTCCCATGGTAACCAAAAACTGCAGGTAATCCGGATTCAAATCTCCGGCGGAAAGAATCAAATCAATGCCCTCCAGTTTTTCTTTTTTAAAATGATCCCAAAGTCCTTTATTTTCTTCATCTGCTATACATAATATTTCTCATAGTAAGAACCCTCCGGAAAGAATTGCTTCCCGTGACTCTTTGGTGAAGGAATCAAGAGGTGGAATCTCTCCCACGACATTGTCGTTAAGCCACCGCATATCCACAATCTCATCCATCTCTAAACTGTCGGCTCCCTCGTCCTGTATTTTTTCCTCTTGGCTATGGATTTCTCCGGCAAAAGGACGAAGTCTCCCTCTATTATTTCCCTTTCTAATATAGACAAAAGTTTCTTGGAAGAATAATTTAAATTTGCGGAAAGAATCACATCAATAACCCCTTCCTTTAAACCATAGTAGTAGTTCAGCGCGCTGTGGCTTTTTGCAAGGCTGCTGCTATGATAAGATCCCTCCAAAATGGAACGCAAAATTATCTCATAATATCTGCCCCAGTTATAGACTGCCGCAGCAATATTAAAGCTTACTTCTCCCTCGCGACTGATGTATAGTCCCGAAATCTCTGCTACGCTCAAAGGGCTTTCGTAAACTCAGGGCCGGAAATAGTTCGAATTCCCTTTTCCCGAAACTCTTCCTTCCAATCTGCTCCCTCTACTCCCGCTCCAGGACAGATGTACCTTAGCCCATGGATTAATAAACTGCGCACCGATGGCAAAGGCATTGATATTCGAGACAGTTCCATATAAGGGGAACTGCTCAACATAGCCCAAGTCATTTCCATCTGTAATGGATGCAGCAAGTGCACCCATCAAAAATTTTGCCTCATACATCCTTCCATAATAGGTACGAATGGAATTATAAGAAGTGTTCACGGAACAATTCAAGATGGAAACTTCCGGATGTTCCAGTGCAAGTTTCACTCCTTCCTGCGCCATAAACGGTGCTGTAGTGAAAATGACATCCGCTCCCCATGCTATGGCTTCCTCAATCTTCTCTTTTACTCGTTCATCCGTATTGCAATTTTCCCAGCTTCGACTCTCTACCTGCTCCTTAAACTTTTCCTGAATATAATTCCTGCCCAGTTCGTGGGAATATGCCCAGCTGGAGCTTTCCACCGTTCTCTCGTATAAGAAAGCGATGTGCAGAGGGTTCTTTCCGTCGTAAAGGCTTCCCGAAGAAAAAATATCTAAGAAGCCTGTATTTTTCTTCACTTCTCCGGGATTCTGTACCAAAACCACTTCTCCTGCAGATTTCTTATATTCATTCCGCAGTTTTTCCAGATTCTCTTTGATATTTTCCGTGCTGTTATCCAAAATGGATGCCATACCGTAAACCGTGATATAGAGGAAAAAAGCATCTCCCGCAGTAGTACCGAGTTTCTTTCCTCCTATGCTAAAGTACAATTCGGAAAAGCGTGCAAAAGCGGCACGAACATCTTTAGAAAGCTCGGATGACCAAGGCTCTCCGCTTTTCATTCCCAAAAATTGCGTGAAGCGTTCATAAGCACCAAGTTCCGAAAAATGAATGTTGTATATTCCGCTGGACTTAAAAAAATCCACAAATTCATAATAGAGCTTGTTTTCTCTCTCCTCCGTTCTTTTCGGCAGAATCCGAATAACTGTTGCCGGAATAGACACCGCTCCGTTATATCGGCTAACCGATACACGCTTATTTCCTTCCAGCACATAGAACTTATACATATATTCATAGACAATAATCGGCTCACGAATCCCCTCTTCTCGGGCAGAATCATATAGAGCGGACCATTTACTTGCGAACTCCGTATTCGGTCTTAGTATAGGCATAAAATTTTTCGCAAAAGATTGCTGCCTTGACTTCGTTTTTGTACCGACAATATCTGTCAAAGGAATCTCCAAAAGTCCCAGCCTGTATTCTCCCTGTATTTCCTCTTTATTCAATTTATCATCCAGAGCCTCCAGATAGGGAGACTCCCCAAAAAGCAGGGCATTTCTATAGGCTCTATCCCCCAGCTTCTTCGCTTCGATATAGTCATCAATCATAGGACCTCCTTCATAAACATGCAAAGTATAGCATAAAGCAGGGTAAAGCGTCATCGTTAGGCTCAAAGTTCATAAAAAAAGGGATTAGAGCGGCGATTATGCCACTCTAAATCCCTCTATCAAGCTTTATTGCGGGCCGTTTGTACTCCCTGCCTGAATTGAACCGCCATTTGCAGTAGAGTTACCGGAAGGTCCCTGTGCACTGGGTCCGTCGATTACCGGATTGCTGTTTCCGTTCGGATTCGGGCTGCCCGGATTACTGCTTCCATTTGGGTTAGCTGTTCCCGGATTTCCCGAACTGCTTCCTCCCGGTCCTGCCGATCCCGGTCCTTGCGTATTTGCCGGATTGCTCTGCGCCGGAGAGGAGGAGGAACCCGCTTCTGTAAAGTTCAGATTCGACGTATCGGAAGTGCATACACCGTGTTCATTAAAACTGAAGGAACGCCCATCCAGGGTTACTGTCGTATTCACAAGCATCTTTCCGTCATCCAGATAGTAGTAATGGCTCTTCTCTCTCAACCATCCTCTTACCATTTTTCCGTTTGCGCTGAAGTAGTACCAAGTATTTTCTATCTGCTTCCAGCCTGTGGACATCTTTCCGTTACTCGGTTCCATGTAATACTTGTTTCCGTCCGTATCCGTCTTCCAACCGGTTTCCATATTGCCGTTGGAAGCGGAAAGGTAATAATAATCTCCGTTTAAGTTCAACCATCCGCTCTGCATAGAGCCGTCCGCTCCAAAATAATACCACTTATCGGCAATCTTTAACCACTTCTGCATATGAAGTGACCCGTCTTCAGGTGCAAAGTAATACCACTTATCGGCAATTTTTCTCCAGCCGGTAGCCATCGCACCGTAGGACTTCAGATAATACCATATATCCTTTCCGTCCTTTTGCAACTTCAGCCATCCGGTCTGCATGGTTCCGTCAGATTTTAAATAATACCAGCTCTTATCAATTTCTCTCCAGCCGGTAACCATAAGACCTGACGGACGGAAATAATGCCAAGCATTGTTAATCTTCTTCCAGCCCGTTACCATATAGGTATCTGCCCCGATATAATAGTAACCGGAAGATGTATGAATCCACTTTCCGCTAACCTTCTGTTCTGTCTTCGGGATCCACAAAATAATACTTTCCGTTCTGCTGTCCCCAGCCTGCGGCAAATGCAGTCAGCGAAAGGCTGGCCACACAAACCCCCACGGCCAAAGCTTTTAAGCCGAATTTTTTGACTAAATTCATAATCTTCCCCCTTTGAAGCGGATTCTTCGTAAAATTATCAAAAAAGCAGCTCTCTTCTCTTAGAAAACTGCCCATTTTTCTTTTCACACTATAGCATAGCTTCATTTCCAATTTCTATACTAAGCTCTTACTTTTCCTTAACAATTATAAGAATTTTTTTACTAAAAAGGGTCTGTAAATAATCAAAAGCATCGTCCTGATTATTTACAGACCCTTTAGATAATTTTCTTTTTATTTTCTTTTTATTTCCTTTTTAAAATCCATCGAATCACAGATTTTTTTCTTCTTTACCTTTTTTCTTTGCCTTTTTATTCTTTAGTCTTTTAATCCCAGCTCTTTGTTTAACCAATTCAGTCCTGCTCTTGTCACATAATTATATGGCTGATTGAAATGTGGCATAAAGAACAAGTCTACTAAGGGAAGCTCCGCCATGGTCAGACCCTTCTGAATAGCCAGAGAGAAAAAGTGAATGATAGCCGTTGCATCATAGCTGGAGCCTAACTGGCAACCCACAATCTTTTTATCTTCCTTTTTGTAAACTATACGAAGCTTAACCTTAGGATTCTCCACTTCCATAAAAGCCGGGAACTGGGTATCCTCGTAATCCTCGTAAGAAACCTCCATGCCTTCTCTCTCTGCTGCCGCTAAAGAAAGTCCTGTACAAGCCAACTTATAACCATAGATTCCCAAAGCACTGGATCCCTGTACACCGAGACTTTCTACCGGAGTACCGCAGATATTATGTCCGGCTACAACACCGGAACGAACCGCATTGGTAGCCAACGCAATATAATTCTCTCTTCCTCTTGCGTTGTCATAAAGGCTTGCACAGTCTCCAATAGCATAAACGGAGGGATCACTGGTTTGTTGCTTTCTGTTTACCAGATATGCACCGTTTTGATACAGCTTTAAGTGCTCTAAGCCAAGGCTTGCATTGGGTTTGAAGCCTACCGCACAGATTACCATATCCGCATCATAAACGCCTTTATCAGTTCTTACAGCGGATACCTTGCCTTCTCCTAAGAACTCTTCTACCCTTTCTCCTAAAGCCAGCTTAATGCCATGCTCTACCATTCTGATTTTTTAATTCATCCGAGAACGGTGCATCAAAATAGCCTGCCAGGATACGATCCACCATGTCGATCAAGGTTACTTCCAAACCAAGGCGCTGAAAAGCTTCTGCAAGCTCAACACCGATATATCCACCGCCAAGCACACATACCTTCTTAAACTCTCCCTTGTGTTTCAGCTTCTCGATAACCTCTGCAGCATTCTGATAAAGCTTTACCATCTGCACATTTTCTAAATCAAAGCCTTTTACCGGAATTCTATTCGGGATAGAGCCTGTGGCAAAAACAAGATTGTCATAGTGATCTTCAATTACTTTTCCATCTTTTAACTCTACCTTGACCGTCTTCTTATCGTAATCAACGGAAAGCACACGAGACTCCATGTTTACCTTTGCACCCTTCTCCAAGAAGTCCTCCGGCTTTGCATAAAAGAGTCCGTCCCCGGAATGAATCTGCTCTCCAATCCAAAGTGCCATTCCACATCCTAAAAAAGAGATATTGCTGTTCTGATCATAAATGGTTAATTCCTGATTGGGGTAGGATAAAAATAGTATTGGCGCAGGCTGTTCCCTGCATGATTCACTCCTACCAATATTGTCTTTGCCATGAGATTCCTCCTTGAATTTTGATATTTTTTTAGCAATATCTATATTTTTACCCCATTTTTCTTGAGAAAGAAATAGAATTAGTATAAATAATTGTTCTTATTTTATCCCTAAAAGCTTCTTTGCATCCTTAAAATATCTAAACATTTTCAAGCTATACTCACCAAACTCCTGTCCATTTTTCATTTTATAGGCACACCACAAACTCCACAGCAGTCCGGAAAGTCCCATATAAGCAATTAAAAGCTTATCCAATTCCACTTTACTTCTTGCACCAAGCAGTAAAGGCTTCTTCACTCCTTCCACATCTGCCGCCCATAGATAATCTTCCAAAAACAGCTTTGCCGTATCAAAACTCATATAGGAATAAATCGCTCCCATGGCTATATCCAGTAGAGGATCCGCCATTCCGGCATATTCCCAGTCAATCATTTTCACACCCTCTTTTGTGAAAATGAAAATTATCCTGTACCGCATCAATATGACAAAGGCAAAGGGGTGAATCGGATTTCTCCACAAGACAGAGCATCTCTTCCATACTCTCCTTCATCTTCCCGTAGTCCTGATAGGGAATCTCCCCCCCTCCTTCGAGGCAAATTGCCTCGTAGTACCGGAGTCTTTCTCGTAAGGAAAACGGATGTCCAACCATTTTCCTGCTTTCATGAAGCTTCAATAAAAGCTTCATGCAGGCTCTTCTTTCTTCTTGCTTGGAAAAATCCGCATTGCGGGCTTCTTCATAATAACGAGAAATCTTATAGCCATTTTCCGGATTAAAATAAAGGAGCTCTTCCGTAATATTCAGTTCCTTTACAATTCTATAAATTTCTTCCTCTTCTTTTCGGTTAATCAGCTTTCCCGTTCCTACTCCGGGGATACGACAGATAAAATCTTTGCCTGCATAGTCTTTATTCTTACTCCCTTCATCAATGCCGAAAAGAAAGGATTTATTGGTCATACCGGCCTTTAGACAACGAAGTCGTACAATATCTTGCTCCGGGACGGCAAAGACGGAAGAAATCAACTCCATGGCTTCCGAACCGGAATGATTGTTGTACTTTCATCAAAAGAACGAAGCTCTTCCAGATTTTCAAACTCATAAATCTGCCCCTCTTTTTGCTCATTTCGATAAATTGGAGGCAAATGCTTTATGCATAAACGGAGAACATCCTCCCAGTAAAAATCCTCCGTTCCGGGTTTGTGATAGTATTCCTCCAGATACGGTAAAAAAGCGGAGAAGAATTCTTTCTTAAAGAAAACGGGACCATACATGCAATAAGCATCTTTTCCGCCAACCTCTACGCTTTTAATCTGCCCATCCTTTGCACAATCCAAAACCCATTCCTTCGTTTCCCCTTCCATAAAGTTTGCCGCATACCAAGATAGAGGTTCAATACTATGATACATATTTTCCCGCATCCAGTTATCGGAAGAAAGAATATAAAAACTCTTCCCCTTCATTGCCTTTCTCGCATGATAAAGAGTCCCGATGGTATTCTTCGTGGAATACTCCGGATTATATAAAAGCTTTACTCCATAAGCATCAATAAGATAATCAAATTTTTCCTTCAAATACCCCACAACGATGGTAATATCGTAAATTCCCACGGCATGAAGCTGCTTAATCTGCCTTTCAATCATCCTTTCCCCAAGAACCTCCAGTAAGCCCTTCGGACATTCATAGGTAAGCGGAACAAAGCGAGAGCCAAATCCTGCAGCCAATATAAGGGCCGCATCCACCTTATGCTCCTCTAAAAACGCTCTGCCTCTTTCCGTAAACTGCCGTGCTGTTCCTCTTCCTCCCTGCTTTTCAAGATAGCCCTCTTCCTCCCAGCCTTGAATACACTGGTTCACTTTCCCAAGTGACATCCCCGTTTCCTCAGCCCACTGTCTTTGGCTGTATTCCGGATGTTCCATGATATTTCTCAACAAAATAGTACAGGAATTCATTTTTTCTCCTTTGCTCTACCGTATGGGCATTTGTTCATAATACGAATACATCGGCACTTTATGAACAATTATAATAGCAAAAAAGAAAAAATTTGTCCTGTACTATTCTCCATTTTATGAAATTTAAGATTTTTGATACAACTTAGCTCTTTAAAAAGACGGATTACACTTCGCTCTTTATATCTCCGATACCTCATACAAAAGGTCTCCGTAGCTCGGGAACGGCCACAGACTCTTATCCATGATTGTTTCCAAGGTATCACAGGGCTTTCTCAGTTCCTGCATAGCGGGAACAATGGTCTCATAAGCATAAAAGGCCTTTTCCCTCTCCGACTTACATTCTACGGATTTTTCCAACTGCGCTAAAAGTGCTTCTCTTTTCTTGTCAATCTCCTCTAAAAGAGCAGAGGCCTCATTGAGTAAACGTTCTTCGGCATAAGTGGAAGCCGTCTTGGAAACCTCGCGCACAAGCCTTAAGGTAGAAGCCAGTCGTTCCACATACTGAATCGCTGCAGGAATAATCTGCTTTCCACTGATATTCACCATCGCCCTTGCTTCAATATGAATTACCTTTGCATAGTGTTCATACTCCACCAGTTCTCTACTTCTAAGCTCCGATTCCGTATAAATCGAGAACTTGGAAAAGAGTTTAATGGCCTCTTTTTTCGTCAATGCGGAAATAGCCTGTACCATAGAGGAAAGATTCGGAAGTCCTCGGTTTTCCGCTTCCGTAACCCATTCCTTTGCATAGCCGTTTCCATTAAAAATGATTTTTTCGTGCTTTGTAAGAAGCTCCTTAATATAGTCATGCACCGCAAGTTGGAAATCCTCTTGTTTTTCCAGATAATCCGCAGCCTTTTGAAATTGTTCCGCGGTAATCGTATTTAGGATAATGTTGGCACTTGCGATAGAATCGGAAGAACCCAGCATACGGAACTCAAACTTGTTACCGGTAAAGGCAAAGGGAGAGGTTCTGTTTCTGTCCGTATCGTCCGCTAGGACATTGGGAAGAGCACTGACTCCCATTGTCAGACTCTTCCTTTTCTTTGACTTTGTCGCGTATCCCGTTCCGATTAACTGCTCTACTACACCCTTGCAGCTGGCTTCCAATAAAGCAGGAAATAATGGCGGGAGGTGCTTCATCCGCCCCCAGCCTGTGATCATTTCCTACATTGGCCGCAGACATACGAAGTAGTTCACTGTGTGAATCTACCGCTGCCAAAACACAGGCAAGTACCAAAAGGAACTGTACATTTTCATGCGGACTTTCTCCCGGATTCATAAGATTGATGCCGTCATCCGTAGTAAGAGACCAGTTGTTGTGCTTTCCTGAACCGTTCACACCGGAAAAAGGCTTTTCATGAAGAAGACACTCAAGACCATGTCGAGAAGCCACTTTTTTCAGGCTTTCCATTACAAGCTGATTATGGTCCAGAGAAATATTCGCCTCTTCATACACTACAGCAAGCTCATGCTGGGAGGGCGCCACTTCATTGTGCTCCGTCTTCACCGGAACTCCGAGGCTCCATAACTCCTCATCCAGATCCCGCATAAATTCTGCAATTCTCTTTCGAATAATACCGTAGTAGTGGTCATCCAACTCCTGTCCTTTTGCCGGCATACTGCCAAATAGAGTCCTTCCGGTATATACCAAATCTTTTCTTTTCAGATATTTTTCACGATCAATAAGAAAATATTCCTGCTCAGCTCCAACGGATGGCTTGACATAGCGACTTTTGTTGTTTCCAAAAAGACGCAATATACGAAGAGCCTCCCTGTTAATTGCCTCCATGGAGCGTAGCAGAGGGCGTCTTTCTTATCCAGTGCCTCTCCGGTATAAGAGCAAAAGGCAGTCGGTATACAGAGAGTTACAGTTTCTCCTTCTCTTCTTAAAAAGGCAGGACTGGTACAGTCCCAGACCGTATATCCTCTTGCTTCAAAGGTAGCTCGAAGACCACCTGACGGGAAGGAGGATGCATCCGCTTCCGAACGCACAAGCTCCTTACCGGAGAACTCAAGCATGACCTTTCCTTCTCCCACAGGACTTAAAAAAGCCTCATGTTTTTCCGCCGTGATTCCCGTAAGCGGCTGAAACCAGTGGGTATAGTGTGTAGCTCCTTGCTCAATCGCCCACTCCTTCATTCCCTGCGCTACGGCATCCGCCAGCTCCAAGGTCAGAGAATTCCCTTCTTGAATGGCTTTTTTCAGATTCATATACACATTCTTCGGAAGTCTCTCCCGCATCATTCCGTCATGAAAAACATTCTTTGAAAAATTATCCATCCTTCTCCATCCCCTTCAATAGCTTTGAAAATATCATAAACAAGACATCGTACACTTGCTTTCAACACTCGGTATAAATGAATATTTCGTAGCATTGAAATATAAATGTTTCAATACTACGAAATATCAATGTTTACAATTCTGTTTTATGATTGCAACTTTCGGAATACCGTTTGATATTCTATGCTTTTCCGCCACAACCAAAAAGCGCAATTTTTTTCTTACATTCCTCAACAATCGCATCAGCGCCCGGCTTTAAAAGCTTTCTCGGATCGAAGCCCTTGCCCTTCTTGTCAGATCCAGCTTCAATATACTCTCTGGTAGCCTTTGCAAACACAAGCTGAAGCTCCGTATTTACATTAATCTTTCGCTACACCAAGAGAAATTGCCTTCTTAATTTGGTCATCTGGAATGCCGGTACCGCCATGTAAAACCAAAGGCATCTTATCTCCTACTGCTTTTTTGATTTCTGCTAAGGTTTCAAAGGAAAGTCCCTTCCAGTTCTCCGGATATATACCGTGAATGTTACCGATACCTGCTGCAAGGAAGTCTACGCCAAGATCAGCAATCTTCTTGCATTCCTCCGGATCCGCGCATTCTCCCATTCCGATAACACCGTCTTCTTCTCCACCGATGGCACCGACTTCCGCCTCAATGGAAAGCCCTGCCTTATGTGCTGCAGCAACCAGTTCTTTTGTCTTTTCAATGTTCTCTTCAATAGCAAAATGAGAACCGTCGAACATAATGGATGTAAAGCCAGCCTTAATGCAACTGTAGCATCCGTCATAACTACCGTGGTCCAAGTGAAGTGCCACGGGAACTGTAATTCCCAAGCTCTTATCCATTGCCTTCACCATAGCTGTCACGGTTTCAAAACCGCACATATACTTTCCAGCCCCCTCGGATACTCCTAAAATAACCGGAGACTTTACCTCCTCGCAAGCCAGTAAAATGGATTTGGTCCACTCTAAGTTGTTGATATTAAACTGCGGTACTGCATAGTGACCGGCAAGTGCCTTATCCAGCATTTCTTTTGCGCTAACTAACATAAATCCTCCTTATCCTCTCTTTCTTTTACCCTGAAATAGTACAGTGCAGTTCATCACTGCATTGTAGAAAAATTCACAAATACGCTGTGAGTGTAGCACAAAATTCCCCCTTAGGAAAGCAGGAAATGAGAAATGGTTAACTTCATATCCGGAACAGTACAAACCGTATTATGGCGCACTTCGCTTTCCATTACATCCCTGATAACTTCCGGCATGGGTTTCTTCCATAGCTCCGCAACGGACTGAATTGCAGCATAGACATCCTCCGGCACGTACTCTTTTAAAGCTCGAAGTACGGTCTGAGAGAACTTATAAGGACTTGCAGTGGAAACAATTAATAATTTTTCCTTATTCCCGCTCTCATAGGCATAATGGTCTGCTAAAAGCTTTGCCATAGCGGTATGCGGATCAAGAATATATCCGGTCTCTTTGAAGGTTTGGAAGATAGTTACACTTCCCTCTCCATCCCTTCCGAATCCACTGTAGAATTCTTCTTCCAGTTTTTCTGCATTTCTTCCGAAATCTGATATCTTCCTCTCTCATTTAAATCCTTCATATAAGCCTCGATATCCTTTTCCTTACGGTTTACCGCATACAAAAGTCTTTCCAGATTGGAAGAAATCAAAATATCCATAGAAGGAGAAGTAGTAAGATGGAAGGGTCTGTTCTTATCATAGATACCGGTATGGAAGAAATCGGTCAAAACCTTGTTTTCATTGGAAGCACAAAGCAATGTTCCAAGAGGCAATCCCATTTCCTTCGCAAAATAAGCAGCTAAAATATTTCCAAAGTTTCCTGTCGGTACGGAAACAGTCAACTTTTCTCCTTCGGAAAGCTCTCCCTGCTTTAGTAGCTGACAGTATGCATAAACATAGTATACAATCTGTGGAACCAAACGCCCGATATTAATAGAGTTCGCAGAAGAAAGACGATACCCCTTCTTTAAAAGCTCAGCCCTATATTCTTCATCAGCAAAAATCCGCTTTACGCCACTCTGCGCATCATCGAAGTTTCCTAAAATAGCAGCAACATGAGTATTTTTACCCTTTTGCACCTTCATCTGCCGCTCTTGGAAGTCGGATACACCATCTTTAGGATAGAATACAATAATCTCCGTTCCTTCCACATCACTAAAGCCCTCCATGGCAGCCTTTCCCGTATCTCCGGAAGTGGCGGTCAGGATGACAATTTTCTCTTTAATGTTGTTTTTTCTTGTGCTGACTTTAAGCAGATACGGTAAAATCGACAAAGCCATATCCTTAAATGCCAGTGTTTTTCCGTGAAACAACTCCAAATAGAAGAATTTACCTTCCTTTACAACAGGGGCGATTTCCGGACAGTCAAACTTGTCATCATACGCACTACGGATACAGAAGCGAAGTTCTTCCTCAGTAAAATCCGTAAGATACAGCTTCATCATCTCATAGGCAAGATCCTGATAGCTTAGTTCAGAAAGCTCTCGGAGAGATTTAGAGAGCTTAGGTATGGAATCCGGTACAAACAGTCCTCCATCCGCCGCTAGTCCCTTTACAATCGCTAAAGAAGGGCTCACTCCTCTTTCTCCGCCTCGTGTAGATTGGTAATCCATACTTTTCCTCCTTTACTATAATATCCCCTTTCTCCAAAAGGGCCTCAATCTTAATTCTTAATAATCCAAAGATAAAATCATTCATGCCGGAACTAATTACCCATCCTGTCATCTTTTCCCCTTCCCTGCGAAATACTTTTCAAAAGAATATCCTACTTTTCTTCCCTTGTAAACAAGGGATTTCTTGCCTGGAAACGACTCTCCATGGTTTTCTTACTGACCACAATACAAAGAAAAGTAAGAAGCAATAGGAAGAGAAGAAAAAACAGAATTCCGTGAATCATGTAGTTGGTTTTTTGCAAACTATAAATTCCATAAAAAAACAAACCGTAAAGCAAAAAACTGAAGCCATACGCAAAAATACTGGCATAGGCAATATTTCTAGCCAAGAGACTGCATGCAATTCCCAAGGCACTGAGAAACAGGCAGGAAATCCCATAGGTCAAGAAATACAAGAAAAGATAGAGATTGGGAATTCCGCTGTAAATATACACGGTAGCAAGAAACGGGAGGGAAGATATGGCCAAAGTCCCCAAGGTACTAATTTCCGAAAAAAGCTTCCCGAAGATAATACTTTTACTGTCCAAGTCCGTGCCGAGGAGGAGTTCAAGCATATTCTGCTCTTCTTCCATACTCAAACCGGACACTGTAATTGCCGGCGCAAGAAGGAGCAGAAGAAGAAAAAGACCAACTGCCACAAAATAGTATATTTGCAAAAAGGCGGAATAACGAATCTCTCCTGTTTGCAGTCCATTCAAGGAGATGTAATACAGATTACTGATAAACAAAATCAGAAGAATAAGGTTGGTAAAGGAAATCAAAAGGGGCAAAAAAAGTCCACGGTTGAACAGTAATGTTTCCTTTCGCCAAATCGGATTTTCATTCATAGGAAATGATACTCCTTTCATCCTTTGCTTCTTTTCCCAAAATATTTTCCATACTTCCCGCCTCTCTATAGAAAGAGTGGAGACAAATCCCTGCATCCACAATTCGCCTTAAAAGCTCCGCCTCTTCTCTCGCGTTCCCCTTAAAACGGATGTGAATTTCATTTTCCTTCAGACTAATAGACTTCACCTTTTTATCTTCTTTTAAGAGGCTTAATATATCTGTCCGTCTTCCCTCAACCTGAATCACTATAGGATTCTGCTCACTGACCTCTCGAAAAATTGTAGACACCGATCCTTTTCGAATCACCTTTCCCTGATGAAGAAAGGCCAGGTGTGTACAAAGGTCCGAAAAATCGGAAAGACTGGAACCGGTCATAAAAATACTCTTTCCCTGCTCCGCATAGTCTAATAGCATCCCTTTGATTTCCGTTGCGGTCCGAATATCCATAGATGACATCGGCTCGTCCAAGACTAAAATCTTCGGCTCATGCAGCATGGCACGAACCAAGGAAAGTTTCTGAAACACCGCCTTGGGAAGTACTTCCATAGGGCTATTTTCCCATGAGCTGATATCTGCAAGCTCCATCAGCATATGAATCCGGGATCGAATCTTACTGTCTTCCATGTGATAGCAGGACGCAAAAAACTGCAAATACTCAAAGACCTCCATCTTTGGATATCGTCCAAGAACCTGTGGAACATAACCCAAACGTCTTTTTAGTCTTCTCACTCCGCTTCCTGCTTCCATGTCATCTATCATGATAGTTCCTTCATCCGGAGACTGGAGTCCCATAAGAAGCTTCACTACCGTCGTTTTCCCGGAATCCGCCAATCCTAAGAGACCGAAAATTTCTCCTGTCTCTATTTTTAAGGAAAAATCCTCCAGAACCAGATAATTGCCAAAGCTCTTTTTTACATTTACAAACTCTATCATCCTATCTCCTCCTTGGCACTAATGGTAATCATGGGAAGGAGTTGTCTGATCTCCGGAGACGCAAGGGACTCTTTGGAAATAAAACGAAGCTTCAATTCATTTTTTTCATTCAAATAGGGCTTTAAACGTGTACCGCTTAAAACGCCCTCTTCCTTTCCGATGCTGTCATAGCCTCCGGTAAGATGATTATAAATAGCCATATTTCCTTGAAAATTCATTAAAAGGCGGTTACCGTCCGCTTCCACATCCAACCTCTCAAAGGAAATACTCTCTATCTTTTCTTCCTCCCCGAGATTGTAGACAATTTCCAGCGGAATCATGGGATTCATGGTATTGGTGCCGGTGTCGAACTCCCCGCTTTCAATGTAGGGATCCCGGGAAAGGGCACTGTATTCTTTGACTCCTCCCTCACTTCTGCTTCAGTTCCATGGATGCGGAAACGATACTGATACCGTATTGTTCCAAGTTTTTCTTTCCGATTCCTTTTTCTTTCACGGAGCTGTCCATAAATTCCGGACCATCCTCTCTGGCAATCGCAAAAAATCGGGCATCCGGAAAATAACCATGAATCTGCTCTCCTAAAATAAAGCGGATAAAATTTTTACTGTTTCCCATAAATAAAAGAGTACTGAGGTAATCAAAGTCGCCGATGGGAACTGCTGTGGATTCCAAACCTCCAAGCTGCACGCTTTGTCCTTTTTCCAGTTTACCCAGCTTAATAATTCTGCCATAGAGAAGAATAAAAGCATCGGAAAGGGTATATTCTGTATTATTGGTCAATTCACCGGAAAGGACTCCTCCAAAATAAGCTACACTTCCCTCTATCACGCCTTTATTATTGGGGACCTTTTTATTTAAAAGAAAATAATGCGGACTGAAGGGCTTCCCATTTTGAATGTCTATAACGGATTTTTCACGCTCCTGCAGAATTTCCGTACGACTCAGGTTTTCCTCTTTTCTTAAAACGCCCAAGTCTCCGGTATAGTCCAAGCCTTTCAGGATTGGATTTACCGTATATTCCGCTTGAATTCCCAGAGAAAAGTTGCGTTCTTCCGGAGAACGCAGATTAATATAATTTTCCTCATCTACACTCTCTTTGTTCAGCTGCAGAAGCTTTACATACGAAATAAAGCTTCCGTTAAAGCGAGTTCCCATGCCCAGCGCCCATATCAAAAGTGTACCGAAGAGCGCCAAAAGAATAATACTGGGACGATATGCTCTTAGGGAATGTTGCTTACGCATAAGAAAATAAAGACCGGGCCCTACAAGAATCAGATAGCAAAGTAAAATAATAAAATATAAAGGAATGGACGGCAGCTTTGATAAATCGGATAGATTCATCAGCTCTTCCAAATCCCAATACTGTTTTAGGCTCCGCTCCGATGCGGAAACAGAGAGGGTATCCAATCGGTTTTGCCCATAAATCTGAAGAAACAAACGACCGATGTAACTACTGTCTTCCGTCGCATAACGTTCCAACTGCAATAAATCATAGCCCAGAACAGCCAGAAGACCGTTTCCTATGGGACAAACGGAAAGAAACGGGGTTCCCTCCGAAAACGCGCTTTCCCTTCCTCCCTTCAAATAAATCGGAGAACTCGTAAGATTTTCCGTACTTCCTGTTCCAAGTCCTTCCTCATCAAAGGTTCCGCTGCCCGTTTTCTCTTCTCCCAAAAAGAGACTGCGGTTTTGAAAATCAAGTGGCGTTGCCAAGAAAGATGAAAAATCCTCTGAAAGTGTCTGCATCCCATTCTCGGATAAAGAAAAAAGCAGAACTCCTCCGTGTTCTACATAATGCTTAAGACTCTCCCTTTCCTGCTCTTCCAGGGAGGAAAGATCAAAATTCCGGATCAGCAACATGTCTAAAAGATAGAGATCCGCCTCCTCTTTAGGGAAGTTGTCTCCGGTAAAATTTAACACACGGGTTTTTAAAAGACCGTCATTTACCCTTGCATTTTGTAAAAAGCTGATGTTATCCCCATTTTGGGAAAGTACTCCAATCAAAAGTTCTGCGTCGGATCCGGAAATATCCAGACCGACTCGGCGAGATACCAACTGTTCTTTTTTTAAGTTTTCCACACTTAAAAAAAGCTGATTCACTCCGGAAGGAAGCATAAAATTCTTGTCTACTTCCTTCAGACTGTTTCCTTCCACCACCAGCGGATAAGAATATTGAATAATATGTTTTCCGGATTCCGCAAGGATAATATTCAAAGTACCCGAAAAAGCCTGCTCTTCCGTATTCTCTATCTTAATCTGTAGGGGCAGATTCCGCCCCGCCTTCGCCGTATTCTGAATTCCGTAATGCAGACTCATATTCAGTCCGTCAGCAAATCCTCTTATCGAAAAAAAGAAAAGAAAACAGAAAAAGAGAATCAGTAAATAGTTTTTTTTCAATCTTTTCTTCCCCTCTTTCCGCTAAATTTTTCGCCTTTTTAAGCTGTGTTGCTCCCGATGCCTTTCCATCTTCCGCATCATTACGTATTCCCCTTCTTGGCACTTCCTTTTGCTTTTCCCTTTGCCTGCCCTTATTTTCCGAAGTTTTCATCCCTCCCTCAAAAAGGCTTTTTTCCTCTTCGTACTCCAATGGCAGGGTAACAATGAATCGGGTACCTGATAAGTCGGACTTTGCCTCTACAGAGCCATGATGCATTTCTGCAATATTTTTTACAATGGCAAGTCCCAAGCCTGTTCCTCCGGTGCTTGTAGAACGGGAGGATTCCACCCTATAGAACTTATCAAAGATGTAGGGAAGCTCTTTCTCGGGAATAGCATAACCAAAGTTCAATACCGTGATACGAACCAGTTTTTTTTCCTTTCGAAGACGAATTTTTACCATTTTTCCATCCGCACCGTATTTTATAGCGTTGGTAATCAAATTATCAAAAAGTCTAACGAGAAGATCCCCATCTCCGTCAATATATAATTTTTTTACATTGGAGGTAAACTCATAATTCAGATTGTTTTTTTCAAAGTTCGGATAGGATTCCTCTATCAGCTGAGAAAGAAGCTCCACCAGATTTAATGTAATGATATTCATATTCATCTTTCCATACGAAAGCTTAGTGAAGCCAAAAAGTTCTTCAATCAGTTTTTGCAGACGAAGCGCCTTATTATATACAATCTCCAAATAATGCTCTTTCATCTCCTCATTCACGGATTGACTATTTTTAATCAAATCAAGGTACCCTAAAATAGAAGTAAGAGGCGTCCGTAAATCATGGGCTATATTTGTAATCAAATCTGTTTTGGACTGTTCATTGCTTTTTTCCAGTTCTATATGCCGAGACAATTCCTCTTCCATAAGACGAATACTTTCCGCAATATGAGCAATTTCTCCTTCTCCGCTAATATCCACTTCCGTTTGGAAATCACCGGCAGAAATCTGCTTTACCGCTCTTGCGAGTTTTTCAATGTCTCTTGCCGTCTTTCTCTGAAGAAAAAGGAAGCAAAGCGAAAACAGGACTATGCCTAAAAGCACAAAAAGCAGGATGCTGATTGTACCTGCAAAGGCAAAGCCCTGAACAAGGGGGTGGTCGTTCCCCATTTGATAAAGATAATTGGTATAAGAGCTGATGTTAAAAACCAGAAAACACTCCACCACTCCGGTAAAAATGGCAGACATCCCCACATGGAGAAGAATCTGCATCATATAACCTCTTCCGAAATGGTGCGTTAATCTATCTTTGTCCACTTAAGAACTCCTATTTCTCAATCTTATATCCTACACCCCAGACAGTGGTAATGATCTTATCCTCTCTCTGGTCTTCCTTCATCTTTCCGCGCAGTCTCCGGATATGGACCATAACCGTATTATTCGCCTCGTAAACCTTTTCATTCCATACCTTTTCAAAGATTTCATCGGTAGAAAAGACTTTTCCGGGGTGGGAAGCCAGAAAGGAAAAGAATATCAAATTCAATAGGAGTGAGTTTTATCTCTTCCTCATCAATAATCACCTTATGATTGTCTTTATTGATGTGCATATTTCGAATATTGATTTCGTTATTGATGTAATTTGTTCCCGCATTGGGGTTTAACTGTGTATAGCGGCGAAGCTGAGACTTCACTCTTGCCGTTAATTCCAAAGGATTAAAAGGCTTGGTAACATAGTCATCCGCACCGCCCGTAAGTCCCACAATCTTATCCAGATCCTCAGACTTAGCGGAAAGCATAATCACGGGGATATTGGAGCTCTCCCGAATCTTTCTGCACATTTCCAAACCGTTCATCCCCGGCATCATGACATCCAAAAGAACGAGATGAATTTCTTCTTCACCGAGTATCCTTAGACCTTCTTCCGCATTGTAGGCTTTAAATACCTTATATCCGTCGGAAACCAGATAGATTTCTACAAGCTCCGCAATTTCTTTTTCATCGTCAACAACCAGTATATTAATCTGCTGCATACAATTAATCCTCCTTATGCTTTCCGGCATACAGTCTCAGTTTACCCAATTAGAAGCTCATGGCAAGTCTTTTCCCTATTTTTTTCACAAAAATATTCTATTTTTTTCCTTCGGATAATTCCCCAAAATACGAAAAATCCACTCCCTCTTCTTTCAAGGTAGACAAGGCATTTTCCACTCTGCTGTCCGAAAGATTTCCGATTACATCAATAAAAAATCGATAGGAAAAGGCGCCGTCTCCCACAGGTCTGCTTTGAATCATGCTTAAAGACAAACCGTTACACATAAAACTTCCTAAAACCTGATAGAGACTTCCTACATTATCCGGAACAATCAGGCTGATGCTTAACTTATATGCATCCTCTGTATATATTTTTTCTTTCCCGAAAATAAAAAAACGGGTTGCATTCTCTTCTTTACTGAGTTGTTCTCGTAAAATACTAAGCCCATAATACTCAGCAGCTTCTTTACTGCAAAGCACGGCGGCTCCCTCTTCTCCGGATTCGGAAAGTTCCTTTGCGGCAATTGCCGTATTCGCACTGGGAATCTGTTCTATATCGGGATGCACATAAAAGAAATCTCTGCACTGAGAAAGAGCCTGAGGATGAGAATAGACCTTTTTTATATGTTCCAATCCCTCTCCGACTCTACTGCAAAGGCAGTGGGATACAGGATAATGAATTTCCCCCAAAACGACCATAGTCGGGTAGCGATTTAAAAGATCATAGTTGTCTTGTACCATCCCGTAAGTGGAATTGTCCATAGGAAGGATTCCATAATCCGCTCTTCCTTCCTCTACTGCATCAAATACATCTCTAAAGTGCAAAACGGAAATCATATTTTCATCCGGAAAAATTCGTCTTCCCGCAAGGTAGGAATAGGCTCCTTTTAGTCCCTGAAAAGCAAGTTTTTTTTTCCGGAAAGATCAGTTTATCCGCTTTTTGGAATGAAAAATGATTGCTTCTTCCCGCTTCTTTCAGATACTGTACCTGTCTTCTTCTGGAAAGAGTCATGAGCTCCGAGAAAAGCTCCCTCACATAGGCCTTCATCGCGGGATCTTCCTCTTCTACCATGGCAGACACCGCATTTAGCTTCTCTTCTTCCCTTTTTCCGTCAAATACCGCCTTACCGCTTTTCAGCTTATCCTTCGCGACTTCCTCTACAAGCTCCATCCTTTTTCGGAACAGTTCTACGAGCTTCCGATCTATCTCATCGAGCTCCTTACGAATCTCTATCAGCCCCATCTACACCTCCAGACCTTCCATGCCGTTCATAATACATCCGCTTTTCTCGGATTGATTCGACGGCTTTACAGTAGCCCGGCCATCTGAAACCATCCGACAGTTTCAAAAAGATTCGGTTGCTTCATCCCGTTCTTTTTGCTTTAAGTCCCGTATCATGGAAAGTACCTTTTCTTCCGCATACTTTTCCGATATGCTTTCTTTCCTCTTCAGAAAGCGCAGAAAGCAGAATCGGCTCCCCAAAACGTACATACACTTTAGTGCTTTTCAGTCTTGGAAAATCCTCTTCCATGATTTTTCTTGTGTTAATCATGGCAACCGGGATAATCTTACAACCGGTCTTTTCCGCAAGCTTTTAAAAGAACCTTCCTTAAAGGGAAGTAATTCTTCTTCGCTTGCTCCTTTTGCTCTCGATCCCTCAGGATAGATCCAGATAGAAATGCCTCTTTTAATTTCAGCAATTGCCTCAATAATGACCTTAAGATTTTGCTTTAAATTATTCCGGTCCAGAAAAAGACAGTGCAGCTCTTCCATCCAGAGCTTCAGAGTCGGAATCTTCGCCAAATTATCCTTTGAAATAAAGCCTGTGACATTTTCCATGAGGCTGTAACCTACTACAATGTCAAAATAGGAACGATGATTTCCTACAAAAAGTACCGCCTCATCCTTCGGAATATTCTTAAGCCCTTCAGCCTGTACTTCAACTTTACAGATTCTTAATATCGCTTTCAGCTTCCGTTGCACAATGGATAGGCATTCCAGATCCCTTTCTTTCGTTCTCTCCTTCTTTCGAAGAAAAACAGACGAAGACTGCCGAAGGTTAAAAAGTTAAAAAGTAAAAATAATACACGAATCAGAGATAGCATGCTTTCCTCCTATAGCACATCGGAAAAATGAGGACGCAAGCTTCTAAAGAAACGCAGTCCAACAAATAAAAGTAAAAGAGTAACCGCCCAAAAATAAAGGCTCAGTCCCGGTCTTTCAAAGAAAAAGTTTCCGGTAATCATCGAATCACGATATCCCGCCACAATATAGTAGAAGGGATTCAGCTTGAAGAATATTTTCAGTATAGGCGCTTTGTTGGTAAACAAAAGCTCATCATACATAATGGGCACCATCCAAATCCCGAATTGCAAAACAATCCCCACAATCTGTTGCATATCTTTAAAAAATACGGAAATTGCAGAAGTAAAATAGCTTAAGCCAAGACCAAAGCAGGCTGTCGCAAAGGAATAATACAAAACCTGCAGCCAGCTGAGTTTTGGAAACTTTCCACTAAACAAGTAAAAAAGAAACATCACCAGTAAAAAGAAACCGTGTACCAAAAGACAGCTTAAAAGCTTAATAATCGGTAAAAGTTCTATCGGGAAAACAACCTTTTTCACCAGATAATGATACTCCTGTAAAATTCCGGTATTCATATTCATAATTTCGGAAAAAAAGAACCAAGGAACAATTCCCGGAATAAGCCACAGGGTATAGCTTACATTCGGCACAGGAGGACTGGACTTAAAGCCGTATGGTCCGAAGATAAAGGCATAAATGGCAATGGTAACCAAAGGCTGAATAAACATCCAGACCGCACCAAAATAAGATCCGACAAAGCGCTTACGAAAGTCTGCTCTTGCAAGCTCCAAAATCATCTTATGCTTTTTTTTACATTCTCTTAATAAACTGAACAAATTCTATTCCTTTCAGGAAAAACGGATCAAAACAAAACAAATCTTACCTCATTTTCTTAAGACTGAAATAAGGTACAGTAAGTGTATATGCAGAATACCAAATTGGCAAGTATCTGAAAAAGCAGGATCCCTCTGGCAAGCTTTTCCCCTTTTTTCCCTCTTAAGCCAAGAGGAACAAGAGAAAGAATAAAGAAGGGTAGGACAGGAATAAAATAGCGCCCCTGCACTCCCAGAACATAATCTGTCCTCTTCGGAGTGTATGCAAAAAGCATCATTGTAAGTGTCACAAGAACAAGACCTACGCTCAAGAGAAGAAACACGGTTCTTTGCGCAATATTGAGTGTTTTTTTTCGGATTGCTTTCTTCTCTCCCAAAATTGCAGTAGCAAAAGGAAACAGGAGGAAAAGATAGCAAAGCCCTTCCGGAAAGGAAACCCTTGTATCAAACTGTCCCAAAGGATTCCCCACCATAGTTAAAAGGTATTCTTTGCCCTTAATCATAAAAGTATTCCGAAGTATCTTTACAAAAACATCCGGCTGTGCAAAGGTCTCTCTACGATTATAGGTTTCCTGTACTATACCGTCTCCCACTACATCGGACACATTTACGGTATCCGCCTGGGGTCTTAGGTAACGACTAAAGGAATCAAAGTTTACAAGCAGTACGCCAAGAACGATGGAAAGTCCTACGGCAAAGATAGCAAAGAAATAGAGAAGAGGCGAAGAAAATCTTCGATACGATACCACTACGCAAGATGCAAAAAGCATAGAATAAATCATTTTACAGGGAGAAAGGAGAACAGCCAAAAGACAGATTATTCCTATTTCCTTCAGCCCCAGCTTTTCTTCCCGATGCTGATAGTCCAGCACTATAGAAAGAAGAACAAAGCTCAGTGCCAGAATAAAGGTATCATAAGACAGAGAAGAAACGAGTTCCAAGGTCATAGGAAACAAGGAAATCGAAAAAAGCATTTCTCTCCCAAAGGGCATCTTCTCTATAGCAATGGCACCCATAAAGGCAAAAAACAATAAATTAAAAAAGCGCCCGAAGTAAAGAAGTGTGAAACGAGAAGCGGATATGAGTCTTGCAAAACTAAATCCCAGAGCCGGAAAGAAATAAGCGAAGGGTGTAGTGGGAACCGGTTTTTGCAGGGTATAGCCATATCCACCCTCCTTTGCAAAAAATCCGGCTTCCTGTCTTTCCAGAATCTGTTCCCTTTGAATGAACATTCCAAAAACAGTAGCCTCATCCGGCTTATTGTCTCCACTCCAATCATCTATTTCCGTATCTTCTTTTCGAATACGCAGATTACCGTCATGATCATATAAGGGCTTGGGCGTTCCCAGCATTTTTGAAGAAAGCTCGTATGCTCCCACATAATGTAGAACTTCATCCGGAGCGGACAGCGGCATCAAAACAAAGGAATAAACAGAACCCAAAAGCATCATTGTAATAAAAAATACTTGAGAAAGCCTGGTTTTTTTAGAAAAAAACAGAAAAAAATACCAAAAGAAAAAAAGAAGGACGGAAAGGAGAAAAAGAAAGAACACCTCTCTTCCGAAAGCAGGATACACTCGCATGTCTTCAAGCAATTTAATCATTTCTACTCATCACTCCCCTTCTTTAATTTTCTCCACCCTTTTTATCTATACTACTCTATCTATCTTTTCTCTTTTGTTTCTCTGTTCTGACTGTCTTTTACTCTTTTGTTTCTCTGTTCTGGCTGTCTTTTACTCTTTTGTCTCTCCGGTCTTGCTCTCTTTCTCTCTTTCTCTCCTGTCCCGTAAGGCTTCATTCTGCACCAAAGTCTTTACACGTTCTTCCAGCTTCCCTAAGGCCGCATTCACATAGAAGAGACGAAGCAGTAAAATAAAAATCACGAACAAAAAGAGAAAATTCGCCGTGGAATAAATTCCGAGAAGCCTTGCCAAGATATCCGGTATCCCCGGGAAAATAGAAAAAAACAACAGTAAAAGAGAGAGAATCAGCCAAAATATACTCTCTTCAATGCGCATTTTTTCTTTCTTAATTGAATGATGCAAAAAGAAATAGGTAAACAGACAAACTGCCAGCAAAATAATACGAAATAATAAAGTCATCTTATTTACGCCTCTAATTCCGAAATTTCTCTAAAGAATTTTCTTGTTCTGAAAGTACTGTGGGTTTAAGGTAAATCGCCGTAGTAAAAACTTCGGTATACGAGAATAATTTCTTCCCGCCTTATAGCCCAGGAAACGAAATACGGTACGGAAAAACAAGGGAAAAAGTAAATATGCCTTTCCTTCAGAAAGAACTGCTTTACTGTTTTGCATAATCATCCTGATTCCCTCTTTTTCGGGTGGAACCAAATCAAATCTCTCGATAATCCCTGTGAGAAACTCCTAAATCAAAATTTCTTCTAAACTGCTGCAAAGCAGTGAAGCGATGGGAGTGATAGACCCTTGCTTCCGCCTGATAAGCAACCTTATATCCTGCCTGCTCCGCTCTAGCCGCAAAAATCATATCTTCGTTAAAAATAGTCGGTACGAGAAAACCTCCCAAAGAAGAGAAAATCTCCCGTTTGTACATACAACAGACATTCGATGCGAAAAAACATTTGATTCCCAGCCTATTCAAGTCCTCCATTCCTTTAATCTGCGAAGCTTCTCCGTAATTAAATGTTCGGGAAAGTCGCTCATCAAAGGAACTTTCCTTTGTACAGCACTGTCTCGCATAGACCTCTGCAATTTTTGAATCTTGAGAAAAAGCGGAAAGCAAGGCTCTCGTCATTTTTTCATCCGCAGGTACCGCATCATCTGTCATACATAAAAAATACGGAGTATCCGAAAAGGAAACGCCAAGATTTCTTGCATAGGCATGGTCAAAATCCCTACGGGAAATATGGTGTAAACGAATATCCAACTTTGTATCCTTTAATACGTCTTTTGGAAAATAACGTTCTTCCGTATTGATTAAAAGTACCTTTTTCGGAGGAAGCTCCTGCTTTTCCAAGGCTTTCAAAAGCTTTCGAAACTTCTCTCCCGGCTTATAGCACGGAATAATCACATCAAAAGAAGAAGCTTCTTCGGTTTGTCCCGCTGTAAAACACCCGGACACCGAAGAGCTCTTTCCCATAGCCTTATATTCCGCATTGCCTTCCCTTTTTTCCATCTGCTCCTCATTTTCCTTTTCTGCCCGCTATTTTAACATGGCTACCCGAGAAAAGAAAGAAAAGGAAAAGAAATAACATCATCAGGACAAACTGTATAGACGCAAAGAAAAATCCGGCTTCTTGCACCATAAGATCCGCTGTAAAGAAGGAAAGGACTGCTCCGAGAGCATAGCCCGTGAAGATTCTCTTTTGTTGTCTCTTTGTGACCAAGATATAGTATTCCAGATTCGCAAGAGCATAAAAGCATCCCTCCCAGTATTAAAAGACAGAAAGTCCATCTTTCTCCTGTTATTTTCCCGGAAAAAGCAGGACCTAAAAGCTTCTCCAAAATCCATAGAGCAAGAGGAGAAAGGAGAAACGCCAGCCCGAAAAGGAGCAAGGACAGGAGTAGAACCTTCTTCATTAAACTGCTCTCCTCTTTTTTAAACCGCAATTTGTCCCCGCTCTGCCAAAGTGCAGCGAGAGTCGGCAGTGCAGGACGAATGATAAAATTGGCTAGAAGATATATAAAAGTTACTGGGCATAAAAAGAAGATTATAGATACCGGATGAGGAAGAGCCCAGCACTGCATCCACAGCATACTTGGAAGAAGAAAAGACATAAAAATCCAGGAATACGGAAAGAAAAAGAAAAACACTGCCGGAGAATAACGCTTTCATCTTCTGTGTGAAAGCAGTCTTTTCCCCAACGAGATATCGCACGCGACTATATGATTAAATGCACTGCTCCAAGTTCCCTCGTTTCCTCTAAAGGCAAGATGGCAAAGAGGTAAAGAGAGAGAACCTGGCTTAAGTTCATCAATATAACACCAAGTAAAAGTGTTTTACTAAGTAGAAGACCGCAAAGTAGAACAAATACAGAAAGGATAGTCCTAAAGAAAAGAGACTGTCCCCGTTTTATATAATTTTTCCTCGCCTTTGCAGTTCCGACTCGTAAACATCGATATAGCCGTCTAAAATTTTTATATAGACATAGGAAAAAAAGAATCGAGACCTTTTTCCACCGTATAGCTTCCATTTGTATATTGATATAAAAGAAAGAAAATAGATAAAAGTACGGCGAAAAAAAAGAGCTTAAGATTCGAAAGTAATGGTAATCACGAAAAGAAAATTCTCCTCTCATATCCGTAATATGAAAAGGACGAATTCCAAAGTAAGCCAGAATAAAGAACTGCTGCCCCAATGTGGAGTAGCCAAAACCGAAAATCCCGCCTTCCTTCTCTCCTAAAATACGCAAAACAAAAAAAGCCAAAACCATGGAAGCCAGGGCATAAGTCATACTTCCCAATGCATTCCACAGAACATCGTTTTTCATCAGAGATTGTTTTTCTCCTATCATGCCTTTCTCCCTGCGCTACTTCGTTTTACCGTAAAATAGAATGGATAGTCCCACCCTCGCCATATATTGCATCGCCTTTAAACGGTCTTAAGTAGGATTCTCCTTCCTCTCTTTTTCTTACTTCTACAGGAACCTCCGATATACTCATCCCCGCAAGAAGGAGATGTGCCAAGGTATCCGGTTCCGGAGAAAAATTCTTTTCCAAAGAAAAGCGGGTAATTGCCTCTCTTCCATATAATCGAAGTCCGCAAGTCGGATCGGTCAAATTCTTTCCGGTGCGGAGAAAAATCAAAAAACTTAAAAGAGCTGAGCCTAAGTCTCTTGGACTAAATCCCTTTTTTTTATTTAAAAACCGAGAGCCACAGACAATATCCACCCCTTCTCTTCCTTTTTCCAATAGAGCACTTACATCCTCCGCCCTATGCTGCCCATCACCGTCAAACTGCAAAGCAAAATCAAAATCATGCTCATGCGCATAGCGCATACCGGTCTGGAAACAAGCGGTTAAGCCCAGGTTTTGGGACAGTGCAATATAAGAATATCCTTTTTCTTCACAGAGAAGTACCGTTTCATCTGTAGAACCGTCGGAAATAATTACATAATCCGCCTCCTTGTCATAAGAAAGGATATCCTCCACTACCTTAGGAATACTTTTCGCTTCATTATATGCGGGAATAATCCACAAAACTCTTTCTTTTCCGTTCTTTCTCTCTTCCATTGCCTCACTCTTCTTCACCGGATAGGTAGTAATCCTCATAGACCTTTCCGTAACTTCCGTAACGAATCTTGGCCAAATACTCCATCTTGTCTTCTACGTTTTTCTCTCGTTTCTCTCGCTCTTCCTGCATTTCTTTCGGAAAACTCTCCTCCATCAGAAATCCTACAAAATCTCCTCCGGCCATTTCAGAAAAGCCGATTCCTCCGGAGGGTCTGGGATTACACTCCAGAAAATAAAAGCATCTCTCCTCTTCTTCATAAATCCACTCCATGTTCACTAGACCATAGAGCTTTAGGTCTGCCATGAGCTTAAGTGATATTTTCTCCAAAGCCTCATTCGGTAAAATCCTGACACTGGTTCCCGCTCCGTTTCCTGTCCGAAGCTCTTCTCTTCTTACAAGGGCTCTCTCCACTCCGGATTCTCCCCGGAAAAGGTCTACGGTATAGATTTTACCCTGGATTTGTTTCTGAAAAAAATAGGCATCTTCCTTCTGCTCTCTAAAAACCTGATTTAAGAAAAAGCCCAATTGATCTTCTGAATGAATGTAATGAAGTCCCTCTGAAGACCTGCCGCTTTTCAACTTTGCAACCAAGGGAAACTCCGGCTCGGAAAAATCCATTTCTTCATAGCTTTTCCCTTCTATAACGGAAAAGCCTTTCTCCATGGATAAGGATAAGTTTCTTCCAAGAAGATACTTGTTTCGAATCAAAGAAAGGTCTCCTTTTGGCAGGAGAAGCACTATTCCCTTCTCTTCATATTTTTTTCCTGTTTTTTTATAAAAAAATAGTCTACCTCTATGTCAGTAAGAGGAAAAATGGCGTCAATCCCCCTGTTTTCTACAATGGAAAAACAAGCTTCCTCATAATCCTCTTCCTTCGAAACCAAAGGAACCTGTATAAAACCGTCCACTAAAGCGGCATTGACCACCCACTCTTTCGGGTAACAATCCATTCCGAAGACGAAAAAACCCAATTCTTTCAGTCTTTTGATAATTGCCCTTGCGGAAAAGGAACCTATGGCGGTAAGCAGAATTCTTTTCTCTTTCATTTGTTCTGTCCTATCTACTTCATAACAGTCTTTACAATTTTTACAATTCGCAGAATATCTTCTTCTGAAAGCTCAGGATAAATCGGGAGCGTCAGAATTTCTTTGGAAATCCGTTTTGCAAGCGGTGTTTCCTCTTCGTTAAACCGTCCCTTATAGCAGTCATAAGCATTAATACAGGGATAAAAATACTTTCTGGCATGAATCCCTTCTTTTTCCAAAGCAAGGAATACTTCATCTCTCTTTCCCTCTCCAAGAAGACGAACCGGCATATATGCATAGTTCTTTTCCAGGTCCTGTTGCTCCTTTGGGAATAAGAGATTTTCCAATCCTTGAAGTTCTTCCTTATATAGCTCATAGACTCTTTTCCGCCCCGCAATATATTCAGGGAGATGTTTCAAATTGCAAAGTCCCATTGCAGCGGAAAACTCGTTCATTTTTCCATTTCCGCCCGCGCTCTTTACCTCTTCCTGTCCGAGGATTCCAAAGTTCTTCAATTCATAGAGTTTCTGAAAAAGAGCGGCGTTTTCCTCCCCGGAAACCACTGCCCCTCCCTCTATCGTATGAAATACTTTCGTGGCATGAAAAGAAAACATGGAAGCGGTACCAAAACTTCCTATGCCACGTCCCCTGAATCGCTCAAAAAAGGCATGGGCCGCATCGTAGAGCACCGGGATATGATACTCTTTTGAAAGCGCTTCCAGTCCCTCTACATCACAGAGATTGCCGTAGACATGAACCGGAAGAATCGCCTTTGTTTTATCCGTTATTTTCTTTCTGATTGCATCGGGGTGAATGGTAAAATCCTCTTCATCAATATCACAAAAAACCGGAGTAAAGCCTTTTCTCACAATGGCATGCGTTGTACTGGCAAAGGAAAAGGGGGTGGTGATAATCTCCCCTTCCTTTCCAAAGCTCTCCAATAAAAACTCCAAAGCAAGATGCCCGTTCGTAAAAAGCTCAACTTCCTTTACCCCAAGATGCGCCTTAAGTTCTCCCCTTAGTTCTTCATGAAATTCGCCCATATTGGTAAGGAATCTGCTCTTCCAAAGTTTCTCAAGATAGGGAATAAACTCCTCTAATGCCGGAAGACTGGACCTGGTCACAAAGATTTCCGTCTTTTTCATTGGATTTTTCCCCTTTTTTTCTTCCAATTCTGACAAGATTTTTTTACAATTTTATAGTATTAAGCTGAAAATGTAAATGCCGGGTGGCACTTTTCTACTTATTTATGATAAGGTTCTTAAGAATGATTTAAAAAGCATTTTAGATTTTTAAAATACTAAGCGTATAGTTCATTTCTACAATTTAGAGAGAATAGGACGAAATGCCCTATATGTAAGGAGGTTATGTATCATGAATAAAGCGAAAAAGCTCGCTGCACTCGGCATCTTGCTCAGCTTAACTCTATCGCAGCCCTTTCTAGCTCTAGCCGATACCCCTGTGTCTTCCGATACACAGGGTACGGAAACACAGTCGGAAACCATCAGTATCGGACCGGGGCAAAGCCTTGGAAACAGCAGTATAGGGGAAAGTGCCCAATCCGGAAACACGGTTTCTGACGGTTCTTTTGAGCATACGGAACTGAACGTCGACAGTATCCGTCCCTTTATGACAACACCGCATGATGCGGATGTTGCTGAAGATCCGGTACTGAATCTGGTTCCTCTTGCAACCTATTACATTTACAACTCTGCAGGAGATCGAATCGATTACGGATATACCCAGGACAATCAGTCCTTCACTTTCAGTCCGGAAGGCTTTAAACGAATCCTTATGGAACACCAGAACGTAGGAAGATGGTATTACAGAACCTACACTACGGAAGGTGCATGGGGTCCGTGGGCCGCTTCAGGGGAAACCACACCGGATAGAGGTACGGTAACCGCTATCATGGTCAGAGTAAAAGGATATACCCATAAGTTTGGCGAAGTCTATTACAGAGCTGTTCTAAATGACGGAACCGTAACAGACTGGGCAAAAAGCGGGGAAGCCTGCGGAAGCATCGGAAGCGGAAGTATATTGTCGGCTTAAAAATCACGCTTTGGAATAACAATACCGCCTTTAGCGGAAGAAGAGGCAGAGCCTTGGACAACGCCTACGAGGAAGGTATTTATTTTGAAGAAAATGAAGCAAAGTATCGCCTTGCCAGCGGAGAAGCCTATACCGGTTTCGCTTTTGACAGCGACTCCAACCAGTATTATTTTGAAAATGGTGTTGCGCAGAAGGGATGGAAAAGAGTAGACGGTTACAAGCTCTACTTCAATGAACAGGGAATTCTGCAAAAGGATCTGGAACCGATTATGGGAAGACCCGGGTCTTATGTGATTCGGATTAATAAGGCAACAAGAACTCTGTATGTGATGGCAAAGGACGAAAGCGGAAACTTTACTATTCCCTATAAGACTTTAATGTGCAGTACGGGAACAGAAACACCGCTGGGCAGCTTCAAGATTTACGAAAAATATCGTTGGCACTTTATGCACAAAGATTGCTATACCCAGTTTCTTTCCCGGTTCTATAAGGGCTTCATTATTCACTCTCTTCTCTACGAAAGAGCCGATGCGAGAAGCTTTGATGCGATTAACTACAATTTTATGGACCAGGCTATCTCCGGCGTATGTATCCGCTTAAAGGCAATTGATTCCGCTTGGGTTTATGAAAATTGTAAAAACGGTACACCGGTCATCATCTACTCTGATGCATGGGACAAGGGACCTGTTGAAAAGGATGCTATCATGCAGGCTATTCCAAGAGAACAGAACTATGACCCCACGGATGCAACTGTAGTAGGACAGCAAAGTGCTGAAGATGCGGCAAAAGAAGCCTCTGCTAAAAAAGAGGCTGCAAAAGAAGCTGCCAATAACTTGATTGAGCCAAATGCTTAAAATTATGAAAACATGTATTATCATTCCGAATTACAACGGAAATCATTTTTTAGAAAAGTGCATGCTTGCTTTGGAAAACCAAAGCAAGCATGATTTTTCTATTTTATTTGTAGATAACGATTCCAAGGACGAGAGCATAAAAAGCATAAAATCTTATATGGAAAAAGAACCCGAACGTGTCTTTCTTATTGAAAACGAGGAGAATTACGGCTTTGCAAAAGCAGTAAACCAGGGAATTCTTTTTGCCAAAGAAGCCGGCGCCCGCTATGCCCTTCTTCTTAATAACGATACGGAAGTGGATCCCTTTTTCGTAGAAAAACTGGTCGAATTTATGGAAGAAAGGGAAGCGAAGGGCGAAAAAGTATTTGCCCTTTCCTCTAAAATGGTAAAGATGCATGATCCAAGGCTAATGGATGATGCAGGAGACGAACTTTGCGTTTTGGGATTTCCTTTTCAAAGAGGTCTTGAGGATAGTGAAAAAAACTGGAATACTCCGGAAGAAGTGTTTTCCGCCTGCGCGGGAGCAGCACTCTACTCTATCGATGCATTGGAAAAAACCGGACTTTTTGACGAAAAGCACTTCGCGTATCTGGAGGATGTCGATATTTCCTTCCGCGCACAGCTTTATGGCTATAAGATTTACTTCTGTCCGGAAGCAGTTTGTAAGCATGTCGGTTCCGGAACAAGCGGGGGAAAGTACAGTAATTTCAAGGTAGAGCTTTCTGCCAGAAATTCCGTATTTCTCCTCTATAAGAACTTTCCCTTATTCCTGAAAGTCCTGAATTTTATCCCCTTTTTACTTGGATTTTGTATAAAGGCCATCTATTTTCAGAAAAAAGGTTACGGGAAAGCGTACCGAAAAGGTCTCCGTACCGGATTCCGGGAAAGAAAGACGATGAAGCAGGCGGATTTCCGAGGAATTCCCCTCTCTCGTTATCTGCGAATCGAAGCGAGGCTGATTCGGAACTGCTTCGTTTATCTGGAAGAGCGGAAAAGACGGAAAAGGCTGAAACTGTAAGACAGTGTTTCTCGGTTCCATAGATATGAAAAGATAAGATAAGATATTCCCCCCATAGGGATTAGAATCAGGAGTCGGAAGAGTTCTTCCACTCCTTTTTTTTCTAAAAAAATACCTGTCTGATAAACCAGAGCTGCCATGAAAAGAGCTGCAAATAGAGAAGGAAGCACTTCTCGAATCTGCTCTACAAATCCGTAATTTAATAGCTTCTTATTCGGTCGGGTATTCAAATAAAAGCAGATCCAATCTCCTATGATTTTCCCCCACAAAAACGGAAAGAGCCCAAAGGGCAGGGTTACTGCCAAAATCAAAATCCCCACTATCTTTTTTTGTATTTCAATCTTTAAAAACAAATCTGAGCGCCCCTGGCTATTCATGACTTGCAAGTTGATCATGTGCAGGGGGAAAAGCAGATAAACAAGAGAAAGAAAGTAGAGATAGGGTAAAAGCCCGATCCATTTTTCCGTAAGAAGGAGTATAATCAAGGGCTTTCCCACTGCCATAAGTCCAAAAAGCAGCGGAAAAAGCAAAAATGCCGATAAAGAAACACTCTTTTTAACTCCTTTAAGCAGTTTCTCCTTCTCTCCCTGCAACTTCGAAAAAGCGGGAAAAAGAACCGAGGAAACCAAGGAGGAAAGGGTAGCGGAAATCAGCTTCGGAAACATCTCTCCTCGATTATAGAGTGCCAAGTCTTCTACAGAATACTTCTTCCCAATAAGGAGCGCATAGAGATTCTGCCATATTTGGTCCACAATCCCCGATAAAAGAAGCTTCCAGCTAAATCCAAAAAGACTCTGCAAAGAACGAACGGAAAATCCGAAGCCCGGTTTATACGGTAAGAGAATAAGTAAAACCAGGACAGAAGAGAAGCTAAAAATAATCTGTTGATATGCCATGGCATAGGCGCCAAATCCTCTCATGGCAAGAACTATGGCAAAGATACCCGAAAAAAGAGAGGAAAGAAAACTGCAGAGGAATATTGGGCGAAAAGACAAAGCACGGCTTGCATACGCAAGCTGAATGGAAAGAATCGCCCCCGGAAAAAGGAGGAGCGCCATAAGGCGTAAAAGTCCCGTCAATAAGGGAAGTTGATAGAAAGCCGCCACAAAAGGACTAAGGAAGAAAAAAACAAGATACAGAAGGCCCGCCAAAAGCAAGGAAGAAAACAAAGCCGTAGAATAATCAACTGCCTTGATTTCCTTTTTCTGCATCAAAGCTTGCGAAAAACCGGTTTGAATCAAACTGTTTGCAATACTGATAAAGATAGAAATGATGCCTACTGCCCCCACATCTTCCTTCGTAAGCAGACGAAGCAGGGACAATGGAAAAGAGAAGCTGGATTCCCTGATAGGAAATCTGCTCCAAAAACTTCCAGAACATTCCTGAAACTACTTTTTTTTCTAAATTTTGACTCTTTTCTTCCGCCATCAACTATCCCTTTTTTCTTCCTTGTCCTTCAGGATTTTATACTTCTTGTACCCTTATACTCTTCTCTCGTGTTCTTATTTTCATGTGTTCCAACTTTAGATTTTATTTCTTTCCATTCCGAAATGCCTCTGTAAAAACCGGTAAAGACCGGGAAGATGCGATTCCAAACGAAGTAAGAGCTTTTCCTTTACACTTAATTCCTTATACAAAGAACGATTTTCCCTACTATATATCTCAGAAAAATCCCGAAGATTCATAGCAATGGAAAAAGAAAGCCTATGAATCGACTCTTCCACTTCATGCTTGTATTTTCCCTGACTTTCCTTAAGAAAAAGAGCATAGCCCTGTTTCATTTCCTGAAAATATTGTTCCTGCTTCGCTTTTGCTTTCTCGCCTCCCTGGGTCACAGTCCAAGATCCTGAGAGGTGAAAACGGTAAGCAGAAAGAGCCTCTGAAAGATATACTGCTTTTCCTTTTAAAGCAGTCATAAGCTCCAAGGGTCTGTCTCCCACCGGGAAGGCATAATAAAACTCCGGAAGCTTAAGAGAGTCTGTATCATCATAAAGCAGACTTCTCCTAAAGAACATGGAGGAAAAAGCAATTCCCCCTCTATGCGTAATCAGTTCCTTCTCGCTGATAATACAATCCTTTTCATAGGGCATAAGGAGCTTCTTCGGTCCCTCTCTTCCATCCTCCATAATCACTTTTACTGGATGGAAGGAAAGGATTGCATCCGGATGCTCCTCCAAGGCTTTCCGTTGCTTTTCCAGCTTTTCCTCCGAAGAAAAAAATCATCTCCGTCGATGACGCTGATAAAGTCTCCCTTCGCTCTTGGAAAGTTAAAGATTCCCGTAATATTATGCTTTCCTTGAGAGTATTGATTCTCTTTTTGTAGCATAGGAAAAACAATATCCGGATATTTTTCCTGATAAGCTCGAATCATCTCCTGACTGCCGTCTGTTGATGCATCATCATGGACGAGAATTTCCAAAGAAAACTCGCCCTTTTGCCTAAGAATGGAATCAAGACACTCCCCTATATACTTTTTTTATGTTGGTATGTAACCACACAGACCGAGATTAATGGTTTTTTCATGAAACTCTCTTTTTCATTTTCTATTGGTTTTTTCCGATTTCTGGTTTTTTCCAATTATCCGATGGATATCGCATTCTTCTTTTTTCCAATTCCCTATCAGCCAAGTTATCCCTTTTCTCCTTCTCTTTTCGGGAGAAAGAGCATAGCCCCTATAGCGCGGTAAAAGGGCAAGGGATAGATTTTGTATTGTAACATTGTTTTAATCTGCTGAATCCGGGAGACTCTTTCCAAAGATAAAAAGGCGTCCAGCACTCTCCTGTCTGCTTCCGACAATTCTTCTCCATAAAGCCTCTGCAATTCTCTTCCCTGGCGAAATAAAGCGAAGTATCCCTCTTCCGCCCTTTTATCGGATTCGGCCTTCTCCTTGGCGCTCGTACCGAGTCGTTCCTCCAGCTCTTTTATGGCGCTTCCCTTTTTAGCGCCAAGAACATTTTTCCCATGTTGCCTATAAGCGTAGAGAGCCTTCGGAAGCACAACAATATGACCGAAGGCCGCTGCCAGAAGGGCAATCCACTGGTCATGCATATAGACAAAGTCAGGCAACTTCTTTAGATAGGCTAAAAGACTCTGATTCATCCCTATTGCAGCACCCGTAACATGATTTTGTATGAGGAGATTGGAAAAGCTGTCCTTTTTCCAGGGCATCTTCTGATAACGGAAATAGGAATCCACTATCTTCTTTCCCCCTTCGTCTATCACTTCCATATCCGAATGGCAAAGCAGGGGACAAGACTTTCCATATCGCTTTTCCGCCTCCTGCAAAGCCTCTGTCAAGGCGGAAATCTTATCGGGAAAGCAAAGGTCATCTTGATCCGAAAGGAATATATATTCCATCTTCTCATAGGGAAAATTCGGAATTGTTTGATTTGCAAGAGCAGAAAGAATCATCAGGAAATGCTTCCATGCAGAGCCGGATGTTTCCCCTTTATCATATAGGAAAATCTTATCTCCGTATTCATCCTTGGTTTTTTGTAAAATCTCCCGTGTCCCATCGGTCGAGCCGTCATCGGAAAGAAGGAGTAGAATATCTCCCACATAATCCTGAGTGAGCAAGGACTGAATCTGCTCTCTCAGGTATTTTTCACCATTATACGTACACAGGACAATGATTTGCAAAATAGCCTCCAAACTGAATGTTTTCCGATTTCTTTTCCGCTCTATGATTTTTGCTTCATTCCCACTCTACCGTATTGCTTTATCTGCTCTGTTTCTTCTTAGCGGAATAAGCTTCATAAAGCAATGTTTCCAGCAATACAATCGTCTGGAAAATATAAACCAGCAGCTTTTGAACCCCTCCAATAGACAGATATTTACTGTAATACAGTCTCTCCGATGCCTGCCGGATTTTTTCTCTTTTCACTAAAGACTTGATGCTTTTTCCGGTACTTCCGCTGTCTTGGTGTAAATAGCTCACCGCAGTACATAAAAAAACCTTAAAGCCTACTTTCTTCATGCGCTGTGCAATAACATTTTCCTCTTCATAAAGAAAGAAATCCTCGTCAAAACCTCCGCTTTTTTCAAAAGACTCTTTAGAAAAGCAAAGGCAAGAGCCATGAAGACAATCTACCTGCACATAAGGCTTCTGTTTCAAATATGCTTTTTTATAGAATAGGTAAGAGGAAAAAACTCTTCTGGAAAGTGGACCGGAAGCAAGGAGGGATAGGAAAAAGCCGTGAAGCTTCCACGCGGTCTTTTGCAATCCGATACCGTCCTGCATCACTCCTGAAACAAGTCCCGCTTCTCTTTCCCTTTGAAAAAGAGAAAGCACGGCAGGAAAATATTCTTCCGTAAAGGATGTATCCGGATTGGCTAAAAAAGCATGACGCATTCCATTTTCAAAAAGAAAGCGAAGCCCCAGATTGTTTCCTGCTCCATATCCTTGATTCTCCTTTGCGCAAAGAAGCTTTACTCGCTCATTCTGTAGGGCGGAAAGATGGGAAAGACTGTCATCCGTAGAAGCATTGTCCACTATGACAATATACGAAAATAGAGGAAATGTTTCCAATTCCTCTACCAAACGGGAGCTGTTCTCCCAATCATTATAATTTAAAATGACTATGCCTACAGCCATTCCCTTCTCCCCTCGAGCTTATTTTTGGTAAGTTTTTTTATACTCCAAACTATTCTAGCATGGAAAAAGGACGGAAAAAGAATAGCAAAGGGATTTTTCTTCATCTCTTTATTCTATCTCTTTATTCTATCTCTTTCTTTTTTTCGCTTTTATATTTATCCTATAACAATTCCAGCTTATATTTTCATCTTCTTGCAAAGACTTCTGTAATACGCCTCTCCGATTCTTTCTCTAAGCTTCGGGAAGAAGAAGCTCAAAGACATTCATCCCTCTATACAGCAGCATAAAAAGCTCTTTTCCTTTTACTTCTTCTACTGTAAACGGGCTGTTCTCCGCATAATAGCGGAAAAGCCCTTCCGTAAGGATTCCCGCTTCCTCGAACGTAAGGCCGAGATGCACCTGCAAAATGCACCATAACAGGGTGTGCCTTTGCCCGTTTAAATCCCTTCTTTTTCTCCAACTTTTCGTACCAAGGAGCATTCTCGCAAAGCGCCTTATAGCGAAAATAGTAATAGTTTGAGAAGAAATTGTAACGCTGGGGGAGCGGCTTAATCTTCCCTTTACATACTATATTCAGAATATCCTGATCATTAAAGGGAAGCCTTCCCATCTTAAGCTGATAATAGCGAAGACACTGCTCCTCCAAGCCTTGCTCACGAAAATAAGAAAGATTCCAAAGTATCATGCCGGCATTAAAGTAAGGCTCCTTTTCCGAAAGCCCCAAAAAGCGACAATGGCTTTTATAAATACTCGGCTCAGCCGCCATACCAAGCGCATTTTCCGAAAGAGCTGTTGCATAAAGAGGTGTTAAGGACTGTAATACCACCGTATCCGCATCGAGATATAATGCCTTCGTAACATTCTTCGGAAGCACTCCCGGAATAAAAAGTCGAAGCAACGTTGCAGGGGAAAAACTTCCCGTATTTAAGCCCGGAATACGTTTTTTCAGCTCTTGCAGTTTTTCTTCCAGCTCATAAAAGGAAATCTTCTGCCCCTCTCCCTCAATAAAGTGCCTAAGCTTCTCCTCATTTTCCTTCTTGCATCCCATACTCAGAATATGAAAATGTAATGTCTCCCCCTGCATAGTATGCAACACCGAGGAAATGGATACGGAAAGCAGCGGTATGAAATTGTCGTCAACGCCGTAAATAATATGCATAAAATTCTATCCTTCTGCCGTTTTAGGGTAGTAGAGACGATTGATTGCACTAAAGAGAGCACGAACCGAAGAACGAGTAATATTGGAGGAGATACCCACACCGAAGGTACTCTTTCCCGATTCCCTGTCCATTAAATGAATGTAGGACACTGCCTTTGCGGAAGCTTCTGCACCCAAGGCATGCTCATTGTAATCCATAACCGTAAAGTCCTTCTTTAATTCCTTCCGGGAGAGCATTGACCGTTGCTTCAATCGGACCGGATCCGCTCGCAGAGACTTCCTTTAAAACACCTCTGTTTTCAAAGCTCAACTGCACGAAACTGACATAGCCGTTCTTCTCATCTTCCATATCCATAGAACGTAAGTTTTTAAAGAAAAGAGGTTTCTTTGCTTCCACATATTCTTCTGTAAATACCTTAAGGATACGTTCGGGATCCACCTCTCCTTCCTTTTCGGAAATAAACTGGATATAGTCTGCAAACTCTCTTTGCATTCCCTTAGGCAACTTATAACCGTATTGGTAATCCAAGATAAAGGCTACGCCACCCTTTCCAGACTGGGAATTGATACGCACAACCGGTTCATATTCTCTTCCAATATCGGCAGGATCAATCGGTAAATAAGGAACCTCCCAAAGTAAGGAACTATGTTCCTTCATTGCCTGTAAGCCCTTATTGATGGCATCTTGATGAGACCCTGAAAAAGCGGTAAAAACAAGCTTTCCCGCGTAAGGATGACGATCCGGAATCTGCATCTTCGTGCACCGCTCATAGACCTCTTTAATTTCCCGGATATTTTCCAAATTTAGAGCAGGATCAATTCCATGAGAGAACATATTGTAAGCAAGCGTCAAAATATCCACATTTCCGGTTCTTTCTCCATTTCCAAAAAGAGTGCCTTCGATACGATTCGCTCCGGCAAGAAGAGCCAGCTCTGCCGCTGCAATTCCCTCTCCCCTGTCATTATGCGGGTGAATGGAAAGTACAACATTTTCTCTTTCCAAAAGATGATCCGACATAAACTCAATCTGATCCGCAAAAACATTGGGACTGTGCATCTCCACGGTATTCGGAAGATTGATGATTATTTTACGATTCTTTGCAGTTCCCCAAGCGGAAATCACGGCATTGCAGACCTCTAAGGCATAATCCATCTCCGTACCGGTAAAACTTTCCGGAGAATACTCCAGTCGTAACGCACCATGGAAATTCTTCTCCAGTCTTTTTACCATTTCCACTCCGGAAAGAGCAATCGCTTTAATCTCTTCCTTCGATTTTTTAAAAACTACTTCTCTTTGGAGTATAGATGTAGAGTTATAGATATGCACTATCGCTTTCTTTACCCCTTCCAATGCCTCAAAAGTTCTCTCAATCAGTTCTTCTCTGCACTGTACCAGAACCTGCACCGTTACATCCTCCGGAATCAGCTTTTGCTCTACCAGATTCCGTAAAAAATCGTATTCGATTTGAGAGGCGGCCGGAAATCCCACTTCAATTTCCTTAAAGCCCAAGCGACAAAGGAGCTGAAAATACTCAATCTTTTCCTCAACTCCCATAGGTTCCACCAAAGCCTGGTTCCCGTCTCTTAGATCCACAGAGCACCAGATAGGAGCCTTCTCCACCTCTTTATCCATCCAAGTTCTTTCCGGATAACGGAAAATGGGAAACTGCCGATAACGCTTTACTTTTTCCATGATTTTTCCCCCTATTTTACTCTATTGAACGATTGCTTCTCTTCTTTTAGGCTTAGTAATTCTTCCTTAGCAGCTTAGTAATACTTCTTTATATTGCTGTGTTTTTTGAATTACACCCCTCTTACTTATACCCTGCCATTGTATCCTAATATTTATGCCTGAACCAGTCCCTCTTTTTTCATAACTGCTATAACTTCTTCAACAAGACTTTTACAAGATTTCTTCCTTCTCCGCTTCCACCATAACACGGATAAGCGGTTCCGTCCCGGAAGCGCGAAGAAGAATTCTACCCGTATCTCCAAGCTTCTCTTCCACCTCTTTTTACTGCTTCTTTGCACAGCAGGATTACTCTCTGCAAGAGCCTTATCCGTCACTCTTACATTTTCCAGAACCTGTGGGAATTTCTTATAGTCGGAGAGGCATTCCTTTAGGCTCTTCTTTTCTTCCAGCAATACTTCCATAAGCTTGATACTGGTAAGAATCCCGTCCCCCGTTGTCGCGTGTCTCATGAAAATGATGTGACCGGACTGCTCTCCTCCTAAATCATAAGCATGCTCTGCCATATTTTCATAGACATAGCGGTCTCCGACCTGCGTCTTTTCATAGGAAATCCCCTCTGCATCCAAAACCTTATATAAACCGAAGTTAGACATAACGGTTGTCACAATGGTGTTTCCCTGAAGCTGTCCTTTTTTCTTTAAATTCTTTCCGCAAAGATAAAGAATCATATCCCCGTCTACCAGATTCCCCTCGCTGTCTACCGCAAGGCAACGATCCGCATCTCCATCATAGGCAAAGCCGATTTCACAATCACTGTTTCTTACGTAATCCTGCAGGGCCTCGATATGGGTGGATCCGCAATGATCATTGATGTTGTAACCGTTCGGAGTATTGGAAAGCACATGGGTATCCGCACCCAAGGCGTCAAAAACCGCCTTTGCAACGGACGATGCGGAACCGTTTGCACAGTCCAGTGCCACCTTTCTTCCCTTAAAGGAATGCATCGCAAGAGAAATAAGATAGCCTATATAACGATTCCTTCCGGCGGAATAGTCCACGGTTCTTCCGATTTTATCTCTTTTTGCAAGAGGAATTTCCCCGATCTTTCCGTCCAAGTAAGCTTCTATTTCTTCAATAAAGTCATCGGAAACCTTTTCTCCGTTTCCGTTGATGACCTTTAAGCCGTTATCATAAAACGGATTATGTGAAGCCGAAATCATGACACCGCAGGAAAAATCCTCTGCACGGGCAATAAAGCTCACAGAAGGCGTCGTTGTTACGTGCATAAGATAGGCGTCTGCACCGGCGGCGGTAATTCCCGCAGAAAGCGCATACTCAAACATATAGCTGGAGCGTCTCGTATCCTTACCGATTACAATACGGCATTCCTTCTTACCTCCTTCAGAAAAATAATACGCTAAAAACTTACCTACTCTGAAGGCATCATCTGCCGTAAGATCCACATTGGCTTCCCCTCTATATCCGTCAGTTCCAAAATACTTTCCCATATTTAGCTCCTCCTTCTGCCTTATAAACAGAATTCTCCTTTATCCACGCTTTTCTCTATAATAGTTTTACTGTTTCGTTCCTTCTTAAAAAATGCACAGAGTATTCTTTTTACAGCTTTATTATTATAACTATATTTTTTGTATTATATTTATAGCCTTATTTTATAGCTTAATTTTGTGTCTGTTTTATGTTTTTTTCAATATGTACCTTTCCTATCTATATATTCACCGTAGAACTTATGATAAAAAAATTCGGGACTGCTCCCGAATTTTTTTAAGCGAAACTACATAGATAGGCTACGCGCTTCAATCTCTAAAAATGGAAAGATCCAAATCTCTAAAAATTCCAAGCTATCCACGAGTATTTTCCTTTATTAGCCAAAACAGGAACGACAGGGACTAAAGCCTTTTCCTCCCTCTTCCTCCGGCAGTTCTTCAAGGTAACGGGAAAGAGCATTCTTCCAGTCTGGAAGCGGAACAAAGCCCTGTTGTCTGAGCTTCTTTTTATCCAGTCTGGAGTTCTTCGGACGCTTTGCCTTACTAAGACCATATTCCTCGGTACTGACCGGAATCACCTTCGTTTTCAAGCCTGCCTGTCTATAGATTTCCTTTGTAAAATCATACCAGGAAATATAATCTCCTTCGTTGGTAGCGTGATAGTTTCCATACTTTTCCGTGCAAATCATATCCACCAAAAGCTCTGCCAAATCCAGAGTATAAGTCGGGTTCCCAATCTGGTCATTCACCACGCGAACTTCTTCGTGACTCTTTCCGACCTTCAGCATCGTCTTAATAAAATTCTTCCCATTTAAGCCGAAAAACCCAAGCAATCCGAACAATAAAGTATTTTTCTAAAACTTCCCGGATTCTTTCCTCCCCCATAAGCTTTGTCTTTCCGTAGAAATTTGATGGGAGAAAAGTTGGTCTCATCCGGCGACCAAGGCTCTGTTCCCTCTCCGGAGAAAACATAGTCGGTGGAAAGGTAAAGCATCTTCCCATCTCTTTCCTTCATAATTCTTGCCAGTACACCGGGAACTTCTCCGTTTATTTTCTCGACAATTGCCTGATTCTCGGGTTCCTCCGCTGCATCCACCGCAGTCCAAGCGGCACAATGAATGATGGCATCAATTTCTTCCTCGGCAATCACCTTTCTCGTCTTTTCTTCATCTGTTAAGTCCAAGCCAATATAAGGCATGGTGCAGGCGGGGCTACCATCCTGCACTCCGGAGTAGCTCTCTTTGATATCCGAGCCGATGGCATCAATTTCCGCATAATAGAGGCTGTTCATGACATCATGTCCCAGCTGTCCGTTTACACCGGTCACAAAAACTTTCATCTTATCCCTCTTCTCCGTACTGCTTCTTATAGTACTCTTGGTACTCTCCGGAAATGATATGCTCCCACCAATCCTTATTGTTTAAGTACCAATCAATGGTCACGGGGATTCCGGTATCAAAGGTATACTCCGGTTTCCAACCTAGTTCCGTCTCAAGCTTTGTCGGGTCAATCGCATAACGCATATCGTGTCCCGGTCTGTCCGTTACATACGTAATCAAAGACTCCGGCTTATTAAGTGCCTTTAAAATGGTCTTTACCACTTCAAGATTCGTCCTCTCGTTATGTCCGCCAACATTGTAAACCTCTCCTACCTTACCCTTTCTTACGATAAGGTCGATTGCTTTGCAATGGTCCGTAACGTAGAGCCAGTCACGAACATTTTCTCCCTTACCGTAAACCGGAATGCTTTCGTCGTTTAAGGCTCTGGAAATTACAAGCGGAATCAGCTTCTCCGGGAAATGATAGGGACCGTAGTTGTTAGAGCAACGGGAAATGGTCACCGGAAGCCCGAAGGTTCTGTGATACGCTAAAACAAAAAGATCCGCACTTCCCTTGGAAGAAGAGTAAGGGGAAGAGGTCTTGATGGGATAGTTCTCATTGAAGAAGAGATCGGTTCTGTCAAGCGGTAAGTCTCCATAAACCTCATCCGTAGAAACCTGGTGATAACGCTCGATACCGAACTCCCTGCAGGCATCCATGAGGCAAACCGTACCTAATACATTGGTTCGAAGGAATAGCTCCGGATCCTTTAGAGAACGATCCACATGGGATTCCGCAGCAAAGTTAATCACTCTGTCCGGCTTTTCCGTACGAAATAAGTCAAAGATAAATTCTCTATCTGCGATATCACCCTTTACAAACTTATAGTTCTTCTTTCCCTCCAAAGCCTGTAAAGTCTCCATATTTCCTGCATAGGTCAGCTTATCAAGGCAGATCCACTCCTCATTCGGATAGGCATTTACAGCAAAATGCATGAAAGTTTCCGCCGATAAATCCGGCTCCGCCGGTAACGATTGTTTTCATCTTTCCTCCTTAGATTCACGCTATTGTTCTATCGTAAATCAATTTTTTATTCTATATACTTTCCGTCTAAAACATCCTTAAGGTACTTGCCATACTCATTTTTCTTATAAAGCTCATACGCTTCCCATACCTTTTCTCTGCTGATCCAGCCGTTCTTATAGGCTATTTCTTCGAGGCAGGCAATCTTTCTGTGCTCATGCGTTTCCACGGTGTAAACGAAATTGGTCGCATCCACAAGAGACTCCTGTGTACCGGTGTCTAACCATGTGAAGCCTTTACCGAGAAGTGCTACATCGAGCTCTCCATTTTCCAGATAAATGCGGTTTAAGTCGGTAATTTCCAGCTCTCCTCTCTTGGAGGGCTTTAAGTTCTTCGCATACTCCACCACGCGATTATCATAGAAATAAAGACCTGTCACGCAGTAGTTGGACTTCGGCTTCTCCGGCTTTTCTTCAATGGAGATTGCCTTACCCGACTCATCAAACTCCACAATACCGAAACGCTCCGGATCATCCACATAGTAGCCGAAAACTGTCGCACCGCTTTCCTTTGCCACCGCCTTCTTCAGAATATCCTTAAAGCCGTATCCGGAGAAGATATTATCTCCTAAAATCATGGCTACCTTATCATTTCCGATGAATTCCTCTCCAATGATAAAAGCCTGTGCCAGTCCGTCCGGGCTTTCCTGTACAGCGTAATCCAAGTTCATGCCGAGGGATGAACCGTCTCCGAGAAGCTCCTTAAAACGCGGCGTATCCACCGGTGTGGAAATAATCAAAACATCCCGAATCCCGGCATCCATCAGCACGGAAAGCGGATAGTAAATCATGGGTTTATCATAAATTGGCAGAAGTTGCTTGGAAGTCACTCTGGTTAAAGGATAGAGTCTGGTTCCCGAACCTCCTGCAAGAATAATTCCTTTCATCATTTCCCCCTTATTAAGAGATTTTATTGCGTACTTCCTAAGATTTTAGCATAGGAAGAGTGGATATACAAAGATTTTCTGTGAATTGCTTGCTTTAATAAAATTCGCCGATATCTTACATAGATGGTGCTTCTGTGCTACACTTCACAAATAAACTTTTTAAACCGGAGACAGAAAGTACTTCTTTGGAATAAACTCTTTACATAAATTATAAATAATAAAAAGGACATAAGAAATGGGAAAAGCATTGATCGCCATGAGTGGCGGCGTAGACAGCTCTGTAGCTGCTCTACTCATGAAAGAAAAGGGCTATGATTGTATAGGCATAACCATGAAACTATATGACAGTGAGACAGGGACAGGCCTGTCGAAGCAAGACCTGCTGTACACTGGAGGATGTTGAGGATGCAAGACAGGTCGCTTCCACTCTCTCTATTCCGTACTATGTTCTGAATTTCAAGGATGATTTTCAAAAAAAAGTAATCCTCCCCTTTGTGGAGACCTATGAAAATGGAGGTACACCAAACCCCTGTATCCGTTGCAATCGCTTTATGAAGCATGAGAAGCTTTATAAGAAAGCGGAAGAACTCGGCTGTGACCTCATTGTAACCGGACACTACGCAAGAATCCGCTATGATGAAGAGAAAAAGCGCTATCTGCTTCTTCGCGCAAAAGATGAAAAAAAGGACCAAAGCTATGTTCTCTATTTTTTAAATCAGGAGCAACTAAAGCACAGTATGTTCCCCCTCGGAGAATTCGAAACAAAGGAAGAAGTCCGCACTATTGCGGAGAAAAACGGATTCTACAATGCGGATAAACCGGACTCTCAGGATATTTGCTTTGTGACCAGTGGAGATTACGGTGATTTCTGGAAAAGTTTCGAGGAGAACCTTATCCCGGCGGATATTTTGTAGATGAGGAAGGGCATAAGCTTGGAAAACATAAAGGAATTGTCCGTTATACCATTGGGCAAAGAAAGGGCTTGGGACTTGCTTTAAAGCAGCCCATGTATGTGGCCGGAAAGGATCTCGAAAAGAACCGGGTCATTCTTACCACGGGAGATGCCCTTTACTCCGAAGCGCTCTTGGCCGATGATTTTAACTGGATCAGTATGAATCCGCCCAAAGAGGAGTATCCCGTTACCGCAAAAACCCGTTACAACGCAAAAGCGGTACCCGCCTTTGTTTCCATGGAAGATAACGGAGCTGTACTCGTTCGTTTTGCAGAACCGGAGCGTGCCGTTGCTATGGGGCAGGCTGTAGTTCTCTATGACGGAGAAATGGTGGTAGGCGGAGGAACCATCATAAAGGCCATAAAAAAATTGGAGCATTAGAGTTAAAGTTGGTACATTAGAGTTAAAATTGGTGCAGTAGAGTTAAAATTGGTGCAGTAGATTAAAAGTTGGTGCATTAGATTAAAAAAGGAGAATCGACGCTTTAAACATACATCGATTCTCCTTCTAATTTTGCTTTATGAATAAGAAGTATTCCTCCTCGTTCTTTTCTCTTGACTCTATATAAAGCCGTATCTGCCGCAAAGGTATAGTCCCAGACCCTGTTTTTCTTTAACGGAACGGAATTTCGTATTCCTTGAGATATCGTTACAATTCCTCCCTCTTCTCCTGAATGCTGTAGATTTAAAGCAATGACATTTTCCGCCAGTTCCTTGGCATAGGTGAGGATTTCCTCATCCGTCATATTTTCATAAATCAAAACAAATTCGTCTCCGCCATAGCGGGCGGCATAAATCCCGGGATATTTTAGACACAGCTTTCTGATTTCTTCTGCTACAAGCTTCAGACACTCATCTCCCTTTTGATGTCCGTAACAGTCGTTATATTGCTTAAAGAAGTCAAGATCCACCATCTCAAAGGCCACCGGTGTCTTGGCATTGTAAGCTCGTTCAAAGGCCGCATCCGCAAAGGTGCTTAAGTGATAACGATTGGGAAGTCCGGTCAGATGGTCATGCTCCGCTTTTTTGGCAAGACGGAGGTTTTCCTCTTCCATGAAGGCATTCTGCGCCTTTAAGTCTTCCAAGTCCTTCCGAATAGCCAGCGCAAAGAGGACAGCGGAAATCTTTTCCCTCTCCTGCTCTTTTAACAGCTCATAGAAACGATAAGCTGCCGCATTTCGATTTTCCTCATCCTCCGTAACCGAATAAAAACGAATCTGCGATTCCAGAAAGCGCTTTCGTATCTCCAGAAGATTGATTTCCTGGAGCATTTCCTCTAAGAGACGCAGCACCTTGCGGCAATCCTCTATCTTCCCTATCTCCATATAGAAGTCCGCCAAATCACAGACATCTTCAATCATGTTGCTGCGAATAGCGGAAAAAACTGCCCGATCCGCAAACTGCCGGATGAGACAATCTCTTTCTTCCATTTTCCCCTCATAATGGGCAAGACGAATGGAAAAGGTGAGAATATCAATCCCCCCCATAAGTTCCTCTTCAAAAGAGGTTTTTTTTGCAAGCTCTAATATCGATTCCATACAGGCTCTTGCCGAATGGACATCTTTCTTTTTATTCAGATAAATATTTCCCAAAAAAGTATAAATATTGATCATATTGGAAACATAGGCACTGTCTACCGTATTTCCGCTGATTTCATAAAGCGCTTCTTCTGCATAGTAGCGTCCATGGTCATAGTCGTTTAAGGAAAAATACAAACGCGCAATATTGGAATTGATAATTCCTTTCAGTCCCTTATCCGGAATGTCGATTTTTTTACAATAGTCCATTGCAGACATGTAATAATCCATTGCAAGGGCATAGTTTCCGCGCAAAAACTCTGTAATACCTAGGAGATTGTAGGAACGGGTAAGAAGAGAAAAATCCTCGGACTCCTGCTGCACCTTGATTCCCAAGGACAGGTATTTCTGCATCTTTTCTACATCAAAGTGAAAGCTATAGTAAGCATCCGCAAGCTGATAGTAAACATAGCCTTGCAAAGCTTCATCTTCCAGTGACTCCGCTATCCCGAGAAGCAAACCCAAGTTGTGAAAAATCTCCTCATCAAAGAGCGTGTATTGCCTCTCTACCAAGCTTGCCAGATTCTGTATTTTTTTATCGTACCCGCTAAAATCCATGGCAATCTCTTCCTATTCACAATTCTTTAGTTCGGATCATCCGCATCAATCGCCCCGGCTATATTGGCCGGTGCCTGTGCGGAAGTTTCTACAGGTGCTTTTTCCGGATTTCGACTTTCTGCTGAACTATCCGGACTATCCACCACATTTCCATTTTCTTTTGTAGTCTCCTTAGATGCTTTTTTACTGCTTTCAGTACTACTCTTCTTTGTCGTTTTAGTATCTGCAGACTTTGTTTTTGTACTACTGCTCTCACTTGTGTTTGTACTGCTCTTCTTCGTTGTCGATGCAGTACTTTCCACAGTAGAAGATCTGCTGCTTTCTGTCACAGTTGTACTCTGCAGATTTTCCGAGCTCACAGAGGAAGCCACGGTTTCCTTCGCCACAGGCGGGAAATTCTTGTATTGAATGCCCATTTACCTCCCGCAACATCCTGTCCGCGGAAGTGAATCAGCTCGGATACAGTCACTAACTGATAACCTCTGGCATTGAGCTCCGGAATAACAGTCTTGCAAGCCTCCGCCGTAGAAAGATAAAGAGCATGCATTAAAACAATATCTCCATCCTTAATATTGGATAAGATTGTATTTTTTGTTTTCTCCGCATCGCGGGAACGCCAGTCTTCCGTATCAATCGTCCAAAAAATCAAAGGCTTCTGTACCGCCGTCTTTCACATCATTGCTATAATTGCCTCCCGGAAGACGAACCAGAGCCGGCTTTACGCCGCTGGCTTTCTCCACTGCCGCATCGGTCTTATCGAATTCGTTACGGATATAGTCCACACCCTTTTTACTAAGGTGAATATCGTGATCATAGGAGTGGTTTCCGATTTCATGTCCGCGTTCCACAGTATTTTTTATATCCTCAGGGAACTTCTCCACTCTTTGCCCCACCACAAAGAAAGTTGCTCTTCCGTTTACCTTTTCCAGCTCGTCCATGAGAATCCCGTCAACCTGCACATCCGGCCCGTCATCAAAGGTCAAAGCAACCATAGGCTTTTCCGGATCGATATATCTTCCGCCTGAAAACACCAATCCTTCCGCATTTGGTTTCGCCATTTTCGGGAGTGGTTTCCTCCGTGCTTTCCTCTTCCGTCTCCGGGGAAGTTTCCATACTGCTTTCCACTACGGTTTCAAGCTCTCCCTTTTGTGCCTCTCGCCTTTTTTCCAAAAAACGAAATGCCATGGCAAAGACCTGGAACACCATGAATAAGGTAAACAAAACAACAAAAGGCAAAAAAATAATTCTTGCCTTCCTCGCCTCTTTTTGTCTCTTCAGCTTTGCTCTCTTTCGCATAAGAAGACGCTTTTTCTTCTTCCGTAAGGGGTCTTTTTCTTTTTTTACTTTATTTTTGAACTCGATTACTCGATGGATGATTCTGACTTCTGTCTCGAAAATTTTTTCTCTCCGCTTCCAAGCTTTCGTTTATCTGCCATGCTTTAGTCCTTTTTATGAAAATCTATATATTTAACAAAAATAGAATTATATCTTGCCGAATATCTTTATAACTTTGTATCTTTCCTTACTATAGCACATTTTTCCCGAACTTTTTCGAAAGAGTTTGGGAAGAAAAAAACAAAAATTCTTTTTCTTGAACGGTTTTTGCAAATTGTTTTACAATAGCAGGCGATAAAAACAAGAGAAACACAAAGATAAAGTCATTTTTCGAGAAAATGAAAAGAGCGATTCTTTTCAAAAATATAAACAAAAAAAAAGGATAAATAAGAAATCCGGATGAGAATATTCGTAAAAGACAAAGAGAAAAAAATAGGGGATTTAAAATGGATAAAAAAGGAATTCAAGAAATTAAAAAATGCTTTAAAAAAGAGGACTGCCGTATCGACCGGATACGAAGCTGTTTCGTCAGTGAAGAAGGAGAAGTACTCTCTCAGTTTTCCGACTCCTTTTTTTCTCTGGAAGACGAAGAAATGCACAAGTATTGTGCTCTGTTTAAGCAGTCTCTTTCCGGTAAGTTCGGTAGAGAGCTCTATACACTGGAGTTTCCTCTTTCCGAAGAGGAAACAGGCGGAAAGCAGGACAGTCTCTACCGCTTAAATGAATCAGAGCTTAAAGAAGAAGGGCTTTGCGAGAATTTTTTCCAAAAGATAAGAGAAAGCTATCCCGTTCCCGGGAAGAAGCTCTTGATTCTTGCACACGGTGTCTATGATGTTCCCCAAAAAGGAACAGATGGAATCACGATGGAAGATGCATCCGATACCGTTTACTCCTTTACTTTATTTTTGCTCTGTCCGGTAAGTCTCTTAAAAGAAGGACTCTGCTTTGATAAGGAAACGGACAGTTTTATTGCTCGTTCCGAAGACTTTGTGGTACAAAAGCCGGAGATTTCCTTCCTTTATCCCGCTTTTCACGAGCGATCCAGTGACATTCATGCCCTCCTCTACCGCGCAAAAAAGCGGGAGGAAGGACTGGACACACTGACCGAGGAGCTGTTCGGCATCCCCCTTCCCTATGGAGAAAAAGAACAAAAAGGACAGTTCTCCGCTTTAGTGCAGGAAGTTTTGAAGGAAAATTGTAATTTTGAAAATGTCCGTACCTTACACGAAGAATTACAGGAGTTAAAGGAACAAGGGAAGGAAGAGGAAAAAGAACAGACCCTCTCTAAGTCACAGCTAAAACAGCTCTTAGAAAACGCCGGTGCTACGGAAGAAGGACTTGCAAACTTCTCTGCACTCTACGATGAAAGCCTGGGAGAGCATGATTCTTCCTTTTTATACTGATAAACCTTGTAAACAACAGCCTGCATTTAAAATCCGAAAACCTGCAATTAAAAATCAAAAATGAAGTTTCCGCAATCTTGGAGAGCAAAATCATAGACGGGAAGGAATATCTTCTCATTCCCGTCTCAGATAATCTTGAAGTAAATGGAATTCCCTATTCGCAGGAGGCTGGAGATAGAGTAATATTTTTTTAGGCTTCGATTTCGTCCTTCTTCATGGACTCCTTCAGTGTTTCTATCTCTCCCGGACTAAGCTTTCGATATTCTCCGGGAGATAGACTTTCATCCAGTCTCAACGCTCCCATGGAAATCCGTTTCAGCTTTGTCACGACATAGTTTTCCGAAAGAGCCAGAAACATCTTCTTAATCTGATGAAACTTTCCTTCCGTGATAATGATTTCCACCGCAGATTTTTCCGGATTCGTCGAAAGAAGTCGAACTTTCGCCGGTTCCGCAACTAAGTCCGTATCATATTGAATCCCTTTCCGTAACGGCTCCAGATCCTTATCTTCCAGGTAGGCAGGGATTTCCACATAATATTTTTTCTCAATGTGATTCTTGGGAGAAAGAAGGGTATGGGCAAGCTTTCCGTCATTCATAATGAGAAGCAGTCCCTCGGCATCCTTATCCAATCTGCCTACGGGAAATAAATCCTTTCTGTGGCATTCGGAAAAGAGGTCCAAAACCGTTTTCTGCTTACGGTCCTCCGTGGAAGAGAGGACGCCAACAGGCTTATTCATCATATAATAGGAATATTCTTCATAGGTGATTTCTTCGCCTTTATAAAGGATTCTCGAATCCGAATTCACAGTAAAGCTGGCATCTCGAATCATTTCTCCATTCACAAAAACCAGACCTTTACGAATATCCTTTTTCAAATCCGAACGACTCGCTATCCCCATATCAGACAAATATTTATCCAATCTCATCTCCGCACACTCTTTCTCATTATGAAAAATATTGGATTTTTTTCGCTTTTTCTCATTTCATTTTCGAGAAAAATAAATCTTATACCATTTTTAATAGAAGGATAGAATTCTTACAAGCAAAACGAGATACTGCATGCTAAGCGAGCGATACTTGTTTAGAGTAAAAAAATCACCTAACCCTGTGTTCCGGATTGGCAGATTTCTTTTTTAGAGATGATTTTTTTGAATGCTTTATCTTTTTACCGTTTACTCTGTTCTTTCCGTACAGAAGACTCAGGGCAAATCCCACTGTCGAAAGGAAGAAGAAAAGAGCATATAGTCCTAAAGCACTGCTGTCCGAGGTCTCTATTCCGCCTCTTCCCGCGCCAAGCACCTGCGGCTCTTGGTCTGCACTTGTTCTATTCGCTCCCAGAACTCTTGTGTCCTTCATTTCTTCTATATTCTTTGCGTTCTGTCCGTGCCCAAAACTTCTCCGGGACTATTCTGTTCGGAAGAAGGCGGAGTCACAACACTAAACACAGGGACTTCTACAGTGCTTGGCGGATTATTTCCGCTTGGAGGGGTTCGTCTATTGCCTCCTTCAAAAGGATGCTCCGGAGTATTTCCTCCATTATCGGGCGAGTCGGGAGGGATAAGCTCTTCGCTTGGTGGGTTCGGTTTAGGATTATCCATTTCAGGGTCTTCTATCTTTTTATTGATAAATACTGCTCCGAAAGCGGATCCAGGTATTTTTTCTTTCCTACTGCTATATCCCGGCACAGGAAGCTCTTTCAGTTCGTATGGAATTTCCTTTCCCTCTCCATCCTTCTCATACACAAAAAAGCTATGCTTCCAATCATTTCTTTCGTTTAATCTTACACTATCAACAATTTTTCCGTATGCCAGCAATTGAATCTTCACTTCATAGGGGTGATGTCTATCTCCTTCCCATTCTTTCCTTACCGGAATCGGAATACTATGTCCTTCAGTATAATAGTTGGTGATTGTAAACTTCGTACTCATGGAACCGTTAATAAGCGAGCTGTAGCCGGGAACGCTTTCTTCCTCAACAGAATACTGAATCAAGTTGCCTTTCTCGTCATACCTTTTCAGATTTTCAAAAACGTATACCCATCCGTTTTCTTCTGAAAGCTCTGCTTTAAGATTTTCCGCTCTTCTTCCGTTCTGTAGAAGATGTACGATAATCTTATCAGGATGTGCCGGAACTTCCGAATCTCCTATAACATCCAATGCATCCATTTTCAAAGGATCAAAATCTTCTTTATTGTCAAAGCCGTCCGGTAGTAAAGAGGCTGTAGACGGAGAACCGGGACGCACCAATACAGGCCACTTCTTTTCCACTATTACATTACGGGTCTTCGAGTCCTCTTTCTCATTTTGAAAATTGAATTCCAGTTTCTTATTGTCTCCAAATAAATCCTCTCCAAGTGAATGAACAGTCTTATCCAACTTATATCCATCAGGGGGCAATATTTCTTCCAGCTCGTACTCTCCTCTACGAAGATTTTTTACTGTCGCTATGCCCTTTTCATTTGTTTCTATTGTTTTTTTGAACTTGGAGTACTTTTTACTAAGAAGGTAAACTGCTCCTCCCAAGGGGACATCCGAATCCTTATCTATTGTTTTGATTGCAATACTGTATGCCTTTTCTTGTAATGACTCTTCCACCCCCTTTACGGTATAGCTATGTTCAATCGGTTTTATATCCGTCCCTTCAAGCTTTACTTTATTCTTGTAGCTCTCCCCATTAACGGGAATTTCATTTATCTCCACAAAATACCGAAGCTCAAAGCCCTCTGTCGGTCCCAATTCTCCTAAATCAATTTGGAATTCTCCGGAATGTATTCCCTCTTCACCATAGTCTAAGCCGACCTCCTCTTCTACAGCAGGAATTTTCCCCTTCCATATCCTCTCTCAAGGAAAATATACTCCCCCTGTTTTCCTCATCATCTATAGCTGCATGAAAAAACTTTTTTCCATTCTCTTCCCTAAGCTCTCCACTTCTCCAGACTCCCCTGCGTAACGAGGGTTTAAATCTGTCGCTATCCTCTACAGTAAAATCCATATAGTAAGGATCCATATATTCCAGCGCAGATGATTCGAGACTGTCCTTTAAAACAAGATGATTGTAACCCTCTGCATTGTGCGTTCCCTTAAAGTTTTTTGCATCAAAAGTAATACGATATTCCAGTACATAATGTGAATCGTGGTTAGTATCTTCTATTTTTAAGATTTTCCCATCCACCACTTCCTTGGAGAAGCTAATCGGCTTGAGATCATGATTACGCTTCTCTTCCTCCACTTCAGTTGCAATGGCTTCCCTATCGGACTCCGAAGCAACAGCCGAAGCAATAAGGGATTCATTTTCTACTTCTGTAGCATTTTCCGGCTCTGTATTTTCCGGCTCTGAGTTTTCCATCTCTGCATTTTCCGACTCTGCATTTTCACCGTACATTTGTGTCTCCGGTAAGACAAAAGGAACTTCTCCTTCTGCTTTTGACAGGAAAAATCCTTGCCAAATCATCAGTGCAGAAAAAAAGAACGCCAAAAAAAGCTTCTTTGCTCTCCTCATCATTTTCGCCTCTCTTTATGGTCGAACACTTAATATTTAAGTTTTTATATATTCTCATTTTACCACTGTTCAAAGCTTCAACAAGAAAAAAACTGAGGGTTTCAACTATAGTTGTTTGTAAAATAAAGTATAAAAAGACTTTTTAAATATTTCCTTTTAGATACGAAACACGGAGAACTTTGCTAAGCACATAAAAAAATCGCCAATCCTGTATAAGATTAGCGATTTTCTATCGTATATACACTTACTGTATAGTTCTTCTTCCGAAATATCCGAGGATTCAGCTTCCCGAAGCCGAATCCTCTCTTTTTCACCAAACCGGGCTTATCTCTTTTTCCCTGGTTTTCTTTTTTCATAAAGTAAGGTAAAGGAAAATCCAATTGTGGAAATCAAGAATAAAAGCCAAGTAAAGCCTCATAGCGCTGCTGTCAGAAGTCTCGGTCCATCCTCGTCCGCTTCCCAAAGACCTTAGGAACTCTCTCTGCTCCCAAGAATATGCTGTCCCGACTCCTTCTCCGTATCGGAAGTGAATCTGTTTAAACCTAAAACTTCCGCCGTAGTTTCCGATGGTATTGGGATATCTGCAGACTCGTTCACAAGAGGATTCTCAATTCCTCTTGGAGAGCTTCCGCCGCCGGGATGAGTCGAGGAGTTCCCGCCATTTTCATGGGATTCGGAAGTCTCGTCTCCCTTATCCGAATCACTCTGTCTTTGCTTTTTTGTATTAATAAAAACATTGAGGTAACCGGTATCCGCATCATTTTCTACTGCCATCTCATAACCTTCTACAGGAACTTCCTTCACTTCGAAAATGAATCGGATGATTATATTCATCTGTTTTATTCCGCTCGAAATGATACTGCCAATCGTTGCCATCGTTTAACAATACACTTTTTACAGCTTTTTCCATTCTCTAATAGTATTACTTCCACTTTTTCTGGGATGTGGACCCTCTCCCCGCCAGATTTTTTTGTGACAGGAATCATGCTTTGGTCTCCTTCACTATAATTATTCATTATAGTAAACTTCGTATCCTGTGATCCGGTAATCGTTGTTGTGTAGTTTGCTAAAGGCTTTTCTTTTACCGTATAAATAATTTCTTTTCCATCCTCATCTTTTCTTGGTAAATCTTTAAAGATATATTCTCCGCTTCCAAAATATATCTGAGGATCTATTTCCGCCTCTCTAATGACCTCTCCATCTCTTAAAAGATAAACCGTTACCGAAGGAGAATAAGGAAGATTCCGGTTATTTGAAATCCCATCCGCAAAAAAAGATTCATTTCTATTGAACTTGTTTTTCCTCATCATCAAAATCCACCTCTTCAAAGTCTTCAACAGGTAGATATGCAGGCTCCGGTGTACCGGGTTTTACATGCCATACTTTTTCTACAATAATATCTCTTTTATCCGAATCTTCTTTCTTAAGCTTCTTCTCATTTTGAAAATGTACGACAACTTCAGAAGTCTCATCAAACTGATCTTTTACAATGCTCTTTTCTCTTTCTTCCCCTTCCTCATTCATCTTATAGCCCTTAGGGAGATTTATCTCTTCAATGTCATAATATTCTTTAATCAGATTATGTACGGTAACCTTACCGTCTTTTCCTGTTTCTACCAATTTCTTATAGCCGGTATTCAAGCTGGAAACCAGAAATTCCGCACCTTCCAATGGACTTCCATCCTGCTTATCCGTCTTTTCAATAGTAAAGCTGTACTCCTGCCCTTCAAAAGAATCCGCATCTTCTTTCACCGTATAAGTATGTTCCTGCGCTTTCACAGGAAGATTTAAAATCTCCGCCTTATTTTTATACTTTGAGCCCTTTTCCGGAAACTCGATTATTTCCACAAAATATCGAATTTCAAAACCTTCGTTGGCACCGATATGCCCGAGCTTGTATTGCATTCTTCTTTCGTTATTACTCCAATGTTCATGCAAATACTCCAGATTCTCATAGTCTAAATGCGCCTTTACTGCAGGTCTTGTTCCTTCTTCATCCTCAAAAAGAGCAAAACTTGAGCCCGGGTTTTCCGTATCATCCGGATCAGGCACAAAGACTCTCTCTCCATTGTTGTCCTGGTACTCTCCGCTCTTCCAAACACCCTTTTTGATTGTCGGAATATACTTTTCCTCGTTTTCAAATGTACTGTTAAGGCTGATTGTAATCGGATCAAAGAATCTGAGCATATCACTTTCTAAGCTATCCTGAAAGATAAGATTATCATAGCCGTTTTCATCATGCTGTCCTTGAAGGTTTTTTGCATTAAAACGGACTACATACTCTAAAAGATAATGGTACTCTCCCTCTTCATCTTTAACCTCTTGAATCCCTCCATTTACTAATTCCTTAGAAAATGTAATAGGTTTATTGGGCGCTTCTTCCGTCGTAGATACCATTCCGGAATCTTCCCCTCCGCCTTAGCAAAGAAAAAAATCCCTGCCAAATCATCAGCACAGAAAAAAAGAACGCCAAAAAGCCTTCTTTTTACCTTCATCATCATGTCCCCCCTCTTTATATGATATTTAAAAATAATTACTTCTTCTCCTTTTATAATTTTTAACATATTCTTAACAATTAACAAGTAAAAGCCTTTTTTTCCACCAGGATATTCTTATTTTTTTACCATTTACCTTCTTGCAATACTGAAAAAAAAGTATAAAATGCCCATGAATGCATTTTTTTAAATATCATTTGCAGGGAGGGGAAATGAAAAACAAAATATTAATGGAAGTAGCTGATACTTTCGGACTAAAGTTCTTGGAAGATATCAACGAAGCTGCGGGTATATATGAAAACTATTTTCTATCTATCCGCTTTGTGAATAATTTTTACCAGTGCTGCTTTTCTTTATCTCAGATGGGCAACTATCCGGATATGCAGTACATTAAGGCCTTAAGAAAAGAAATCAAGCCGGTACAGGGAATGGAAATTTCCGGTTATCTTGTAAAGGCAAATATTAAGGGCGGTTTTACCGCAAAGGGTTGTAAGCAAAATATCTTGGATTCCGTTGTGCAATTAATTTCCCACTTTTCCGCAAACGGCTTAGCAAGCTGTAGTGAAGTAAGCGGAAGTATGGACGGGGTTTCTCTTTACTGCTTAAACGGCCAGAGTCATTTCTTTACTAAGGCAGAATATGACCAAAAAAGAACAGAGCAGGAAGAAAAAAACCTACGAGATGAAAGTCGCGGTCCGGTTGGGATACTCCTTGGTATCTTCGGTGCTATAGTGGGTGCCTTTTTAGGGGCCATTGCCGTCTTCCTCTTTTCCCGAATGGGTTTTGTCACTCTTTATGGCGGTATAATAATGGCTGCAACCACTGTTCTGGGATATAAGCTCTTTGCAGGAAAGTTTGGAATCATCGGTATTCCCGTTACAATTCTCTGCCTGGCAGCTATGGTTTATCTTGTAAATCGTCTTGATTTTGCTTTCTTGCTTTCCGAAGCTTATTTTGGAAGCTTTGAACATGTTATAGAGTGCTTCCAGTACATGAAGGAAATCTTAGCGGAGGAAGTAGAAGAGGTAGGGATGAGCTACACCCGTAACTTGTGGCAGCTTATGATTTTCACACTGGCAACAGGCATCATCTTTACGATTTCTACCTTTTTTGCAGAGAAGAAGGCGAAACCCTCCTATCCAATCCTGGATGAGTCGGATTTCAACATTCAGTATTAATTTAGCTCTTTTGTGAACAGCAATAAGACTCGGGATGCGATAATTAGGAATTACCATCAACACGTTTTGTCCTATCAATCTAAAAACGAGATATCGCACGCTCTGTGAGCTATACTCGTTAAGAATTAAAGGAGGAAGTGCTTATTGGCAATCTCCCTCCTTTAATTTTTTATTCTGTTAGGATAAGCCCTCAAGTCATAAAAATTAATCCAAAGCGTTTACTTCAACTTATTTTTACAACCAGAGTACCCTCATAATCTTTATAGCCTTCTGCACGAATAACTACTTTTATTCGATTCCCCTTCTTTGAAAGCATCTTTTGTTAACGCAAGAGCATTAACTTTCGATTCTGTTTCGGCTCCTTCAGCTATTTTTGAATATGAATTCTTTCTACCTGCTAAGTCTACATCTCCTTCATCCTCTCCATACATAACTCCATTATAAACCGTCCCGTTTATTTCCACTTTGTATACTTTTTCAATATAAGAATGAATTTTCTCATTATATTTTCTTTTACCAAAGTACAAATAATATAATTCATAGAACTCATTTTTCTTATGTGCCAGAACAAGATTCTGCGGAATCTCCTCCAGTTTCTTATCTTCTACTTCTTCAGGCACTTCCGGCTTTTTTTCTTCTACCGCCTCAGGCTTTTTCTCCTCCGGTTTCTTTTCCTCTACCGCCTCGGGCTGCTTCTGTGGTTGCTTCTCTTCGGGCTGTTTCTCCTCCTGCTTCTTCTCCTCTACCTTCTCAGGCACTTCCGGTTTTTTCTCTTCTACTTTCTCCGGAACTGCCGGTTTTAGCTGTTTTGTTTCGGGAGTTCCTAAAGAAGCTCCTCCTGATCCGGAACTGCCTCTACCGGGATTTACTCCGGTGCTTGACCCACTAAATACTGCTGTCTCCGGAATCGGGCGACTTGCTCCTGCAACCTGTTTGGAGGCGAAGCCCTTCCCCGCAATATAATAGGCTTCTCCCTTTTCATCTATCCACTGACCGCTTTGGTTTACATGATAGCCATCCGGAGTCATCCGGTTAACATAAAGGATTCCCAATGAATTGTCATCTACCGTACTGAAGAAATAGCAATATCCGTCAATCCACTGCCAGCCCGTTAATGCTCTTCCGGTCTTTGCCGACATTTCCGTACTTAAGAAATACCATTTTCCATTATCAAGAAGCCATCCTGTCTTCATATTTCCGTTTTCGTCCAGATAATACCATTCTTCATTTGATACAATCCAGCCCGTCAGTTTGTTTCCCTGCTCATTCAGAAAAGTCCAATGCTTCTCCTCCATCTTCCATTGTCCTGCCGTATTGGTTCTTCCGGTTTTTGCCCATGCGTAAGATGAAGGCACCAGCATTGCGCCAAATACAAGTCCTAAAACAATCTTTTTAATACTCCTTTTTCATCGATATATCCTCTCTTTTTCTCAAAAGACTTAAATTTTTCCTGCTTTTACGCTAGCATGAAGCTTTTAAAAAAATTCAAGGATTCATATACTGTTACTTTTTAATATATTTCTTAATTTATTTTTTTAGAATCAATGAAATAAAATCAAGCTTTTTATATCTGTATCCCTGACTTTACTGCTTTTTTTAAGAAGAAACTTTGTTGCACCGACTATAAAACTTCTCTTAAGAAATACTCTATATACATATTGAAAAAAATCCACCTATAATGATTAGAAGAAAATGTCGGGGTTGTTAAAATGCAAAACTTCTTTATCTTGTACCAATCCGTTGCAACATAAAAAAACTTCAGCTTTGTTTTTTTCATCCCTTTTTTTCCTATATTGTAACGACGGAAAAGGAGCACTTATGTCTAAAAATAATTTATCTTGCCGGCGGTTGTTTCTGGGGTGTAGAAGCCTATTTTTCAAAAGAATTTCCCGGTGTTCTTTTCTACAAAATGCGGCTATGCAAACGGAAAGACGGAAAATCCCAGCTATAAGGAGGTCTGCCAAAAAGATACCGGACACGCCGAAACGGTAGAAATCTATTATGATGAAGAAAAATTACCTTTAAAAAATCTTCTGCGTTACTATCTTAGAATCATCGATCCCACAAGCTTAAACAAGCAGGGAAACGATCAAGGTACACAGTATCGAACCGGCATTTATTATGTCGAGGAAAAGGATAAAGAAATCATTGAGGCAGTTTTAAAGAAAGAACAGGAGAAATACCAAAGTGCGATCGTGGTCGAGGTTCTCCCCCTTAAGCGTTTTGACAGTGCGGAAGAATATCACCAGGATTACTTAAACAAAAATCCCGGCGGCTACTGCCATATTCCACTGGATCTTGCAAATGAACCGTTGCTTGATGAAGAGAAGTACAGGGCATTATCGGAGGAAGAATTGCAGAAGAAGCTCACCAACGAAGAGTATGAGGTACTGGTGCACTCCGCCACAGATCGACCCTTTGAAAATATCTACTGGGACACGGTGGCGAGAGGGCTCTATGTAGACAGAGCCACCGGGGAGCCTCTATTTTCTTCCAAAGACAAGTTCCAGTCCGGCTGCGGTTGGCCCAGCTTTTCCAAGCCCATTGCGCAAGAAGTCATTCGCTATCTGGATGATGACAGTTTAGGAAGGCACAGAGTAGAAGTTCGCTCACAGGGTGGAAATTATCATCTTGGACATGTCTTTACGGATGGTCCGAAAGAGCTCACGGGACTGCGCTACTGTATCAACTCTTCTTCAATTCGCTTTATCCCTTATGAGGATATGGAAAAGGAAGGCTATGGAGAATTAAAGAAATACGTATAGCGAAGAATATCTTAAATGATAAAACAAGCTTAAAAAAAACAGAGTTCCGGATTAATCCAGAACTCTGTATTGCTTTATCACTTGTCCATCCAGAAAAATAAGCGGTTTTGCCGTTAAACCGTCCGCATCCTTATCATAATACCCCATCAAATAATCATTTACTTCCTGTAAATCGGAGAATTCCTCTACCTGATAGGGCAGTTCGAAGGCCAGCTTTTCAATAAAGAGAAACTTATCTCCGTCCTCTACCAAAACTCCCACATGACCGATAAACTCCTGCACCTTGTTTAAGCCGTCATCCATGGTCATAAACACGGAAACCATATGCATCTTTTCATTATCGAAGGAAATCTCTTTCTCCTTCCAAGACTTAATGATTTCTTCTGCCAGAACACTTGTGTCATGTGTATCTTCCACATCTATATAGGAAAATAGAGTATCGTAGTTCTTCTTTTCCTCTCCGCTAAAGATTTGTTTTGCCGAGATAGCGTCAAAATCCGAGAAAAGCATAGTGGTGTCTCCCGGAACGGGATTCCCTACCTTGATGAAATCTCCCATCAAAGAAAAAGAGGTGATTCTGCAATTCCGTCCGACATAGCCTCCCTTATCCAACCAATGATCCACGAGCTTATCCGAATCAAAACTCGGAAATCCTGAATCGATTGTGGTCATCTTCTGAACAAGATTTTCTTTTCCGACAGCATTGTTGTATTCGTCCACTGCCGAAAAGAACGATTGAATCTTTTCTTCTTTAAGTCCTGCTCTCTTTAATGCACCCTCTACCCTATCTCTTGTTTCCCGATCCACAAGATTGGAATACTTTAACTTCGTCCCACTACTACACGCAGTACAAAGACTTATAAAGCAAAGAAGTACAAATATTTTAAGTATTTTCAATAAATCACTGCCCTTTCCGTCTACAAAATCAGTTCTCCTGATAAACGATGATATAAGCCTTTACAAAATCGCTTCCTACGGAGAAAGAGAGGGGAACTTCCACGATTGCTTTTCCGACTTCTCCCTTATAGTAACTGCTTCTTTCTTCCGCTGAATAGAAATACATCGCTGCGGAATAACTGTGTCCGGCATCTAAAGAAACATCAAAGCTCATGTTCTCCGTCTTAATATTTCTTGTTTTAGCCCCAATGCTTTCAGTGGTCTCAAATACACCTTCAATGGTATGCTGTCCTCCACTTAAGGCCACTATGGTTTGCAGGTTCTTTCCTGTAGTAAAGGACAGATTCGCAAGGCTGTTTCCATCTACCTTAATCTGCTTACAATATAAGTGCAGAAGCGCCTTATCTCTGTTTTCCTCTATAAACTTCTGCTCTCCTGCATCCCTCTTCTTTGTAAGAGAAAGCATCACAGTAAAGGCCACAGCCCATACTATTACAACAGCTACAATAATCATAATTGTTGTAGTATTCATCATAACACCTCTTTCTGATTTAAGTTCTTAATAAATTCCGAAATCCATTATAATTTTACAGAAAGAGAAGTCAATCCTACAAGCTGATTTATTTCTATTCTATATTCATCCTTCTTTGTATTTTATTTTTCTTCTTGCAGTTTAAACTTGGACACCAAATCATCCAGAATGCCGGCCTGTCCCGATAATTCTTCTGCTGCTGCCGCACTTTCTTCTGCAGTTGCGGAGTTATTCTGTACTACAGCGGAAATCTGATCCATTCCGATTGTCAGCTGGCTCATACCCTCGGACTCGCGAAGAGTCTCCTTTGTAATATCGGAAATCATAGCTTTAATCTTTCCGACTCTCTTCACCACATCCGAAAGGGATTCTCCTGTTTCTCTGGTAATTCTTGCTCCACGCTCTACAGCTTCCTTCGTCTCCTCTATAAGAACTCCGGTATTTTGAGCCGCCTTTGCGGATTTTTGTGCCAGATTTCCTACCTCGTCCGCAACAACCGCAAAGCCCTTTCCCGCTTCTCCCGCACGTGCCGCCTCAATCGCTGCATTCAAAGACAAGATATTGGTCTGGAAGGCAATATCATCTATGGTCTTGATAATCTTTCCGATTTCACTGGACTTCTCCGTAATTTCTTCCATAGCCTTGGACATTTCTTCCATTTTTTGATTACTAAGTGTAACGGCAGAGCCTGTCTGTTCGCTTAAGCCCTTTGCCTCTTCCGCCTTTTTCGTCGTAATCTTAATGGAATGGTCAATGTCACTCATACTTGCAGAAAGCTCCTGTACAGAGGATGCCTGCTCGGTTGCGCCCTGAGACAAGGATTGTGCTCCGCTCGAAACCTGATCCGAAGAACTGCTGACCTCCGATGCGGACTTTTGAATTTCTAAAATGGTTGCATTTAAATCAGCACGGATGGAACGTAAGGAATCAATCAGAGGATGATATTCCCCCTGATACTTCTCTTCCTCCTCGAGATTCACACGGAAAATTTCCTTTGGCCAGCTCTTCCAGCTTCTCCTGCAAGTCTGCGGTAATTTCTTTGATCCGGTTCATAACCTCTTGGAATCCATTTCCAATCTGCCCGATTTCATCATCCTTTAAATAGGTTATTTCTTCACTGAAGTCTCCTCTTGCGACCTTGCTTCCTACCTTCGCAATCTTTTGCAAAGGTCTCAAGGACTTCTTTAATGAGCGTAAACAATACAAGAACCATGGTAAATACTGCTGCGGAAGCAAGGAAAAAGCTGAGGATAATCACAGCATAAATAGGTGCCATAAACTCCCGATTCTTTACAGAAAGCATAATCCACCAAGTATTCCCCATAATTTCCGTCGGAAAATAATAGACTCTCTTTTTCACAGAATCCTGATTCTTTTCCATCAAACTGAAGAGCTTTCCTTCCTGTAATTTTGCACTTATCTTCTTCGCTTCATTCTCTGTTTTTTCTTCTATAATCGGCTTACCGATGATATCCTTGTCCTGACTGTAAATCACATCTCCATGTTCATCCAAAATGTTGGTAAAAAGGCTTGGAAATCGACTGTCCGCCTGCTGAATGGAAGAAAAGATATTGACATCCACATCCAAGAAAACAACACCGATAAATTTACCCATTAAAAACCATCGGTCTGGAAATGCTGATGATTTTTTCTCCATTCAACAAATCTTCATAAACATCGGTAATCACCGTTTTCTGTGTTTCTTTAGCCTTTTCATAATACTCTTTTTCCTTATAGTAGTCATAGGAAAAGTTAATCAGTTTCTTGGCCTTATATCCTTCTCTATTGAGATACGGTGCATAGTCCCAATTTACATCCACAAAAGCTCCCGGTTCAAAAAATGCACCGACGCCTGCGATATTTTCATTGGATGCAATTAAAGCATTTAAGGAATCAATCAACACCGACTCACTGTTGTACTGCGCCATATTCAGCTCTTTATCCACAATACGGGAGCGGAAATCCATCTTCTCCATCGGGGTAACATGCTGCTTTTCCTGTTTAATATTCTCTATCGACCACTGTGTTTCCGATGTATCTTCCACAGTACTTATGCCATTATAAATAATGGAAGCAATCGCATCCATCTCTGAAATCAGCGCTGAAAGCTCATCTCCGGAGGCCTGTGCCTTATCTTCCATATTTTTATTCAGGGACTTTTCAAAAGCAATTCTCATTGTGCGGATAAGCCCTACATTCATACATAAAATGACAATTGCAGAAACAAAGCCAAGAATGAGAGGTAGCTTCAACGACAGATTCATGGCTTTTCCGGTTATTTTATTTTTCTTTTTTTGAAGATGATTTAGATTCAGATCAGAATCATTTGAAATAACCGTACTTCCCTGTACTTTTCCCATATCTCCTTCTCCTTAATACTATTCTTGAAAAATTAGACTCTTTGTTATATCGGTATCATTCTCCCAAAAAAATAAGAAGATTTCTATATTTTTATTTTGCTTTTTTTAGAAAAGAAAAATAAAAAAATCATGGAAAAGTGATTTGAAAAAAAGTTTCGAAAAAGATACAAAAAAAATAGGATAAAAGATTTAAGAAAAGATATTGTAAAAAGTAAATTTCTTATTGTAAAATAGTATTAATTAAATAGTTATTTTGCGGGTGTGATTCAATGGTAGAATGTCAGCTTCCCAAGCTGAAAACGTGGGTTCGATTCCCATCATCCGCTTTTTTTTTGCAAAAAATGTCCGATATAGATTATGAACTAATACATTTCTCCGATAATCTCTAGTAGATATCGCATAGGAGGGTGATTATGAAATCGATTCGGACGACCTTAATTATTTGCATGCTGATGCCTATCATCATTGCGTTTTCCTTGATGGGCGGAACACTAGTTTTCTATATGGACACTCTCAGTGTCAGTGACGGAAATAAATTGATGCCTGAAGGTGCTTCCCAAACTGCGGAATCCGTAGATGGTATTCTGGAGCTGGTTCAATCTCAGGTTGACCTGCTTGCCAATACCTGTAGTATGATGACGGATGAAGAAAAAATCCTGGCAAGAGACAAGTCTTACTTTGCCGAATATGAAAAGCAGATGAATGAAGTGGTCATCTCTTCCACAAAGGATATTCCGGGGCTGGTAGCCTCTTATATCCGTTATGACCCGAGTCTTACTTATGGTACTTCCGGTACCTTTTATACCGATGCGAACAAAGATGGAAAAATGGAAGCGGTAACTCCGACGGATCTTTCCGCCTATGATCCCTCTGATACGGAGCATGTCGGTTGGTTCTACACCCCTCTGAAAAATAAAAAGTCCACGTGGATGGAACCTTACTACAATGCCAATATCAATGTAACCATGATTTCCTATGTTTGTCCGGTTTATTTAAAGAGCGGGGAAGGCTTTGCGGTCATCGGTGTGGATTTTGACTTTGATTATCTGAATCAATTGTTTACAACACACCATAAATTCCATGTCGGAGATACCTATTTATTAAATGAAGAAGGAAAAATTCTCTATCATCCGGATTTTACAAACGGTGAGAACTTCGGGGATATCCTGGATGGAAAATACAAAAACGACCTTGCGCAGATTATCTCCAATAAAAATGGTTATGTGAATGGAGGAAGAAGTAAAAAAGCGGTGTTACTCGGCTTTGAAACACTGAGTAATGGTTGGAAAATTGTAGTCACCCCAAGCCATGAGGATATTTACGGAGCCATGGAGATGTTAAAGAGTACTCTCGGCTTCTTCATAGCCATATATCTCATCATCATGTTTGTTCTCTCCTTCATAGTCGGAACCAAACAGGCAAAACCCATCCTTTCCCTTACCAAGTCCGTAAGAAGACTGGCAGAAGGCTCTTTAGACGAAGAGATTACCGTAAAGAGCAGAAATGAAACCGGAGCACTGGCAAAGGGTCTTACGCAATTGGTTGCCCAGTTGAAGGACTATAAGCTTTATATCCAAGAAATTACCGACAGTCTGAACGAAATCAAAAACGGAAATCTCGATATAGAGCTGAAAAACAATTATGCAGGGAGAATTTGCCAAGGTGAAAGATGCTCTCCTTGACTTAACAACGAAATTAACCGACCTTATCGGAAATATTCGTCTCTCCTCCGAGCGTGTTTCCCAGTCTGCAAGAAATGTAGACAGCGGTGCACAGAACCTGACGCAGGGCTCTACCGAGCAAGCCAGCAGCATTGAGGAGCTCTCCTCTACCATCAATGACATTTCCGTACGTGTAAAGCAAAACGCCGACAACGCCATAAAGGCCAACGAAAAAGCCAAGATTGGAAAAGAAGAAATGTTAAAGAGCGACGGTCAGATGCAGGAAATGAAGGAGGCGATGAGCCATATCAATGAGAAATCCGCTGAAATCAGTAAGATTATCAAAACCATTGATGACATTGCCTTCCAGACCAATATACTGGCTCTGAACGCAGCCATCGAAGCTGCCCGTGCAGGTGCGGCCGGAAGAGGCTTTGCCGTTGTAGCGGATGAAGTTCGAAATCTGGCACAAAAGTCGGCAGAAGCTGCTAAAAACACCACGGTCCTGATTGACGAAACCGTAAGAGCGGTAGAACAGGGAAGCAGTCTTGCAGACAACACTGCACAATCCCTACATCAGGTTGTAGAGGGACAGACGGAATTAAGCACTTTGATCAATGAGATTGCAAGCGCTTCCGAAGACCAGGCGCAGGCTGTTGCACAGGTTACAAGCGGTATTGAACAAATCTCCAGTGTTGTACAAAAGAACAGTGCTACTGCATCCGAAAGTGCTGACGCAAGTACCGAGCTGAACAGTCAGGCAGAAAAATTACAGGAACAAATCCGACAGTTCCACCTTCGGGATATGGACGGCAGAAGTTCATACGCCTCCAAAGAGGATGAAGATGCAGGAGTGTCCGAAAGAGTGTCCGAAATGGATGACATGAATGAAGTCAATAAACCGGAAGAAGTAAAGGAACCGATTGAGGTGGATAACCCGGAGAGTCCGTATTGATTCTATAGAAAAATAAGGGAAAGAACCTATCGAGACTGTAAATAATTCTGTGTAAACAAGCAACAACAGACTGCAAAAAGGGATTCATGATTTCTTTCATGAATCCCTTTTGGTTATTTGCTCTTTTTGTAATTTCGGTCTCCTCCCCTAGAAAAGACAGGGAGATACTCTTTTAATCTTCCTTATCTTTAAATCCTTCATCTTCGTTTAATAATCCACCGCATAATCCAGGTTAAAGCAATCCAAATGAGTGCACTCACCGCACAAATCAGCATCCAAGCCTTTCTGTCATTCATAAGAGGGAGTGGTACATTCATCCCGAAGAAGCCTGTAATAACTGCCAAGACACTCAGCAAAATTTCAAAAATAGTCAGAGTACTCAGGTTGTTATTTAAGTCATTATTTAAAATATTGTTATAGGAATCCAAAAGCTGACGAACAACGGTAGAGAGTAAGTCTGTCATGGAAACCAACTGTCTGGCCTCCACCATGGCATCATCAAACTGTGCTGTTTCCACCTCCGTAAAGCTTCGGTAAATTGCATGGGCCTGTATATGCTCGAGAAGAAGCCGATTTTGTGTCGCCGCAGACTTTAAATAAATCATCCCTACCTCCAAATCAGAAAGAGCGTAAAGATTCCTCTTTGTGGTTTTCTTTCGAAGCAAATGATTAATCTCGTCCTTTTGCTTATCCAGTCGCTCAATTACAGGGTAATAGGCATTGGAAATCATTTCCAGACCGGCAAAGCAGGGTATAAATAGAGAGTTCCTCCTGCCCGTCTACATAATCACACATTTTCTGAATGATATAGTCATTATCCTCATTACTGATCGTCAGTAAACGATTTTTCTGCACAATAAAAGTTAGCGGAACCGTTTCGTAATATTCCTTGTCTTTTTTTGACTCGAGAACACTGTAGATAAAGGTGACGGTTCCGTCCTCTCTGTCATAGTCCATGTGTGCATGCTCATTTTCATCCAAAGCATACTCTATGATTTTGGGATCAATATCGTAGTCCTCATAGATTTTCGACTTCTCTGTGATTTCGTCTGCATCAATATTTATCCATGTAGCATTGTTACTTAGTTTTCTGCTTACCCGCATTTTCCCCTACTCCAACTTAAAGCTGCCATAGAAACCGGTACAATTATCTAGGAACTATAAATATCTCTCCTGCGCCCGACAGTCAATGCAAGGATAATCAGCTCCTGATCTTGTATAAGGCAAAGTAAACGACACTCTCCGATTCTATACCTCCATTGCCCATTTTCATTCTTAACAAGTGGCGTAGGCGAAGCCTGCGACATCTTGTAGGCAATTAGTCCCTTGCCATGTGTTCTCGGATTTTCACAATTTTGCAAATTTTTTCCAATCCAGGATTTGATCATCTGCTGCGTGTATTTATCCAGCTTTTTGAATTCCTTATCAAATCGAGCGGTTGTTTCTACATGGTAGCTCATAGATTCAATTCCTTCCAAAGCTCCTCAATGGGTCTGGATTTACAGCCATCATTCTTATATTCCTGATAAGCTTCATTGGCAAGACTGATATCATACTCCTCTTCAATGCGTTCAAATAAAGCCTTCTTAAAAGCCTCTCCCAAAGACATTGCATGAAGCTTAGCATAGCTTTCTGCAAGTGCTTTTTCCTCCTCATTCATTCGAATTGAAAATGCCATGATTTTACCTCTATTTCAAAAATTCTTTGCTGTGCTATTATCAGCAAAAGAATGTACAAACTTAATGTAGTACATTATACTACTCTGATTGTTTCTTATCAACTCTAGCGAGATTCTGCTATAATACTTCAAAAAAGGAGGCGTTATGGCTTGTCAATGGAAAAACAGCAGTGCTGAAATGATATCCTACCACGACAAAGAATGGGGCGTGCCCACCCATGAGGATCAAAAGCTCTTTGAATACTTACTTTTGGAATCCATGCAGGCCGGTCTTAGCTGGGCATTGATTCTTCGAAAAAGAGAAACTCTTCGAAGCTGTTTTGCAAATTTTTCCCCGGAAAAGGTCGCAGCATTCACGGAAGAAGATATCGCAAGAATCATACATACGGAAAATATGATTAAGTCGGAGCGAAAAATCAGAGCCATGGTGCAAAACGCCAAGGCATTTTTAGCCCTGCAAAAAGAAAAGGGAAGCTTTGATGCTTACCTTTGGAGCTTTTCCGGTGGGAAAAAGTCTTTGTTATCAAGGGCATGAAAAAGGGGAAATGCCGGCCAAAAACGCTCTTTCCGAGACAATCAGTAAGGACTTAAAAAAACGGGGTTTTCAGTATACCGGCCCCGTCATTGTCTATTCTTTTTTACAAGCCTCAGGTGTTATTAATGACCACGAAGAGGACTGTCCCTGTTACAGGGCACTCCGTAAGGCTTATCCTTATCAAGAGGTGGAGGAAAAGATTCATTGACTTCTGCAAGTTTCTAATACAGCAAAGCAATCGCCTCTTTGATGCAATCTTCACAGCTGCAAAGAGGCTTTTCTTTGCCTATCCCTCTTAAGTCTTTGCAAATGCTGGCTCCGCAACGCTCAACAAAGTCCTGAAAAAGATGGGCGGCCTCCACCTGAACCATTGGATTTCCCTTATTTTTCATAGCCAAAACCAAATTTGCTCCAATGAGTGCTCCGCAGGTCCCCTCTAAGGTCCCCAATCCTTCAATAAGTCCCGCAGAGAGAGAAAGCAGGAGCTCCTCGGGCAGATTTAATTCCTCTTGATATGCAAGCAGCACCAGCTGTCCGCAGTTCTTTCCCTGTCGCTAAGCCTTCCATCGCTAATGTCTGTTTTTTTCTTCTAAAGATTGTTTCATGATTTC
>BNJU01004018.1_pt1 | contig 94118 bp, 144 predicted proteins | sample 8539281 | NCBI WGS metagenome assembly BNJU01 (sample SAMD00202456, study PRJDB9452) | human saliva metagenome | isolation source: human saliva | place: Japan
GCACTGGACGAGTGGACCGACGTCGCCCTGTCGCCACACGGAGATCATCACCACCCCCCGTCGATGAGGTCATCATCGTATCGCTACTCCGCAAATTACCTTGTTACTAAGTCAATACCTGGGCTGGGGTCAACAAGTGGGGCAATATCGTGGACGAGGTAAAGAAGACCTCATGACCGACGTCTATGCGGGTGGTGATATCGTCCGCGGTGCCACGGTCATCCTCGCCATGGAGACGGTCGCCGAGCAACTGGCAATGCACCAACTCGGGTCGTATCGAGGAGGAGCCGCTTGTATGAAGAGTCTTTCCACGGTTCATCATGCTGATTATTTATCTAACTTTGCAGCGCCTCAGCGGGGAACTCGCTGGTGCATTCGGGATATACTTTGATTGGTAGCGCGCCACGTTCGGGACGTGGGGTCAGGTTCGAGTCTTCATCCCGACAAGGAAGATCAAGATAAAGGCGGTGGTCAGTAGTGACTACTGCCTTTGTTATTCCTCTCTATTAGCTATCCTCAGCCTCTTGACGGTAAGGATTCAAGTGCTTTCATAGGATGCGTAAAAACAGTATTGGTGTGAGGTGAATCTATATTGGTCAGCGTCGTGAGCAATATGGATCGTCATGGCGACCAATAACAAGTTCTACTCCCCTGCTCCATATAGGGTCATCACCTCAATAGAGGCTGGCTAGGGAGTTGTCTTATCTTTGTAGCGTCAATTTCTCCGATACACTAATATATATACAGACTATGTTTTCAGGTATCGTAGAAGCTTGCAGGGTCATGCTCTCGAATGAAAGCAAAACCATCTCACACTCTGCCCCTTTGCCAGCAGACTTAAGATCGACAAAGCGTCGCTCTCACAACGGGTATGCCTCACGGTCGTGTCGTGACAGACCTTTTTACCGTGACCGCCATCAAGAGACACTGGACCACTCCAACCTCACAAGCTCTCTATCGGAGACGCATGAACCTTGAGCAAGCACATGCTCCTCAGGAGGCCGCCTGACCCACATCGTCCAGGGCCACGTGATATGACCGCCATCACCTCAATCGAAGAAGCAGTGGCAGCTGGCTCTATCGCTCAACACCAGAACGGATGCAGAGCTTGCTCACAAGGCTATATCACGGTCGAAGGGCTCAATAACGGTCAATGGCGTGAGACTCACCGTGTAACTCGGAAGACCTCCTCAGCGTCGCTATCATCCCTACACACGAGCATACGAACTGAAGCACATACAGGTCGGCACGGTGGTGAACAGGGTTCGACATCGTCAGGAAAATACCTCACAAGATGAACGAATACGCTCTATAAGTTATCAATAGCTCCCCCACGCCCGAGCTACGATATCCATAAGCACCCTCATCCTCCTCCTCCTTGGGAAGAAGATGAGGTTACCTTCCATATCCTTATTATTTATGAAAGACAGCATATATCCGACCAAAATCCAGCAATCACACCACCATCTCAAGCCCATTTAATAAAGAGCAATCAATTCGGTACCTACGTTTAAATTCAGTCCACCGCTGGATTATCCATAATAATCGATACATTTGCCTATGGATTAGCACAACAACGCATAACGCACTAACAGTGAGAGACAACAAAAGAGTCTATACCTTCAGGAACGGCCTCGCCGAAAGTGCTGCAGACATGAAACCTCCTCAGGAGGCAAAAGCGCCAACCTCATGAAATAGATCGTATCAGAGTGCAAGTACCTCCTGGCTTCACGATCGATGAGACCTGTAATGAGTATTTCATGGAAGGACACTTATCTCCTTCTCTCAGACGAAGTGATCGCGCAGTACATCATATCAAAGACCTGGGAACTACCTTTGGCGATCACCAACCCACTCCTTGTATCTGTCCCTCTGGTACTCGCGCCTCCATGCCAGGTATGATGAATTACCATCCTCAGCCTCAGGCTCAATGACACCGTCGTCAGAAGGCCTTGCGAAGACGGGCAATCCCCTGCGCCACCGATAGCTACTAGCCACTTCGTACAGATGTATGGTGACGTCGTCCTCGGCGCGAAGCCCGAGACGCGAAGGAAGATGTCGCGCTTCGAAGGAAATCGCCGATCGGGTCAAAGCACAGCGTGGCGTCCCGCCTGAATATTGAGCTGACGTCCGGCGAGACTCGGAGAGCCCTGGTCGTACTAACTTCAAGCAAAAGAGATCAGAAAGCGCCGCACAGGTGAGGACTTCCACTGGTCCTATGCGGGCAGCTCTGTGCTATCTGCGCCGTCTTTGACGAAAGCTGGATGAACGAGCGTGTCTATCCTCTATCGTGAGATGGAGAGTATCCCACTGCTGAATGGGGGACAGCTGTCAACGTCCAAAACTATGGTGTTGTTCGGTAACATGGGCGACACACCTCTGCTACGGGTGTTGCTTTAGCCGAAATGGTGCACGGGTGAAAATGTCTTCAACGGCGAATACCTCTGACCAACGCTCGGGCGAGGCAGCAGTAGCCGGTATCCGTACTCTCCGGCAGATCACGAAGGCTGGCTCTCTCGACTGGGCACCAGCGGGGCATCAACGAAAGTGCGTGCCAGTCTCTCTACCCGATCGATGGAGGAAGCCATGCGAGATCTATGCCGAGCTCGATAATGTCACAACGCAGCGCCTCGAAGCCACTACAAGGACATGCAGGACATGGAGTTCACCGTACAGGACGGCAAGCTGTGGTTCCTGCGGACTCGTGGGAAGCGCACCGGTACTGCGATGGGTCCAAGATCGCTATGGATCGCCCGGCATGACGGAGTCATTGATGAGAAGACCGCCCTCCACGCGCCTGTAGGCACAAGCTCGATGAGCTCCTCCACGTATGTTGAGTCCCGTCGCCAGAAGGAGCCAAGCTAAGGTCCTCACACACGGACTTCCCGCCTCGCCTGGGGCAGCTTGAGGTCGAGATCCGTATTCTTCGCTGATGATGCTACTCGCTGGCGCAGTGATGAGTCGCCGTGTGATCATGGTTCGCATCGGACTTCCCCGAAGACCTCGCAGGATGTCAGCTGCAGAAGGGATTCTCACCGCACGTGGCGGGATGACTTTCGCATGCTGCCGTCGTGGCCCGTGTATGGGTAAGTGCTGCGTATCTGGTGCAGGCGCCATCAACATTGACTACAAAGCACCGCACGGTGAGGATCGACGGCGTGGTACTCAAGGAAGGCGACTACCTCTCGCTCAATGGTAGCACCGGCGAAGTCTATCAGGGTCTGGTCAAGACACAGCCCGCAGAGCTCACAGGTGACTTTGCCGAGCTGATGACCCTCTGTGAAAAGTACACGAAGCTCGTCGTCCGCACGAACATAGATACTCCACACGACGCCGCTATTGCCCGTAGCTTCGGCGCCGTGGGTATTGGTCTTTGCCGCACAGAGCACATGTTCTTCGAGAACGAGAAGATCAAGGCCATGCGCGAAATGATCCTGGCTGACACGAAGGAAGGCCGTGAAAAGGCCTTGGCTAGCTCCTCCCCCTACCAGAAGCAAAGACTTCTACGGCATCCTCAAGTCAATGGATGGCTGCCCAGTGATATGCGTCTCCTCGACCCACCACTTCCATGAGTTCGTTCCCCAGATGGCTGGTCAGCAGATCATGGCCGATGAGATGGGCGTCTCGGTACAAGGATCAGCGCTGCGTCAATTCGCTGAGCGAACATCATGCTCGGGCATCGTGTCGTCTCGGCAACACCACCTGGATCAGGTGATGCAGGCGCGTGCCCTCCTCGGCCGTATTGACTCAAGAGGAGGCTGACCCACAGCCGAGATCATGATCCCTCTGATCGGGATCGTCAATGAATTCGATGAGCAGGGAGAAGGTCATCCGCGACACGCCGTCAGCTCTTCGCGGAAGGAGTTGAACTCCATTTTCCGCGTCGGTACGATGATCGAGATCCCTCGTGCAGCGCTACGTGAGACCAGATCGCTCGCCACGCCGAGTACTTCAGCTTCGGGGACGAAATGACCTGACGCAGATGACCTTCGGCTATAGCCGCGACGACATCGCCAGCTTCCTGCCGTCTACCTCGATAAGAGATCCTGAGCGTAGACTTCCAGGAACTCGACCAGAAGGTGTGGGCCAGCTCATCCGTATGGCTGTCGAGCGTGACGCAGCACACGCCCCGACCTGCCCTGCAGTATCTGGCTTGGCGAACACGGCGATCCTCACTCGGTGAGATTCTGTCATCACATCGGCCTCAGCTGCGTCGGCTGCTCGCCCTTCCGTGTCCCCATCGCTCGTCTCTCCGCTGCCCAAGCCGCCATCAGATGAGGCTTCTGCCGCATTCACTTAACTTTCCAGGGCTCCTCCTCCGAAAGGAAGGGAGAGCCCTTTCTCGTCTCTCGCCTCTTGATCTGCGCTCAGAGAAGTCCCGAGAAAAGGAATATACCATCTGCAGAAGGGTATATACCCTTGGGGCAAATAGTATATAACCCTTCTTCATAATGGTATATACCTCAGGCAATGGTATATACCCCTACGGCAGAAAAGTATATTCCTCAAGACAGAAAGGTATATTCCTCCGCAGCATCTTCCTTACTGTGCAATTCTCCAGCAAGACTCCCGCATCGGAATAAGTAGGTAGCTAGCAACAGAATTCTCCCTCTATTAAGTATATAGGCCGTTTTGTACCTTTGCATTACAGACAAACAACCTCTCCACCTTCGGAGAGAGAGCACTATTTCTACGTCCACATCGCAGGCTATAGCCTGAACGCCTTCCTCGAGAGGCAACGGGACACAGGCCAAAGTGAGCAGACTATTAAACAGTCGAAGCCTAACATCAAGTGGACGACGGTCCCTTGCGGTTAGGCTTCTTTTATTTCTCCCTCAGGGCGCTCACGACTTTCTCCCCGACCCGAAAGCAGGGAAAGCTTGGGAGGAAAGGAACAGTCACTACCTTTGCTGCGGATTTAAAGTAAGACTACTCCTTCAATGAAGAAACTAACCCCTACTCATCGCTGTCGCCGCTCAGGCATCTTGGTCTACAAAGCAGATGACCAAGGAATCGGCGCATACAGGCAGGCTTCGGCCAAGGCCTCCCCAAGCTATTCGCCTCAGGGCGCTATCGAGACGAGATCATCAATGGGGATACGACCCTGCCAGAGCTACCAAAGATTGGCTGGGGGCAACAATAACTACTTCGTCACGCACCGAGCTTCGGGAAGGTAAACTACTCGCTCGAGTACGACATCACGAAAGTTCCCACTCACGCTGAGGTTGCATTCTCTTTCGATGCTGCGACGGCGAGAGACAACGTGCGCCGTAGTGACGCGTGGAGCTGGGATCCTAAGATCCGCGGCGTATGCCATTCTCAACTGCTTCCGCCGAAGTGGCTGCAGCCGCGACATCTGGTAGCCTCGGAAGACCGCACCTTCTCGCAGGCCGCCAACGAACAGACCTTCTACTACACGAATATGAGCCCGCAGCTCCAGACTCATAATACGGCATCTGGCACCGCTGGAGAATCGCGTACAAAGAATGAGCAGCGACCGCGCCTTCTACGATCGGCTCTACGTCGCCAAGGGTGGGACGATCCGCGATGATCAGGTCGAGCCGAGCGCATCAAGGGTAAGATGGTCGTCCCGCCACTACTGGATGGCGCTTCGATGAAGAGCAAGACGTACGACATTGCCTTCCTCACCGAACACAGAAAACTACGGCAAGGGTAGAGCACGATGGGCTGACGCTCTGATCTATGACTGGAGCAGTTCACTGGACTGGACTTCTTCTATCACCTGCCGGATGACATCGAGCAGAAAGTGGAGACGACGGACCCTCATTCCGCAGCTTTCGAGACGCTTGTGGTGGAAGCAATAAGCTCCACCCTCTTTGAATTGGTAGAGCCCTGACCTCCATTAAGGCCGGGGCTTGATCTTTCTGATGCGAGGGCGGGTGAACTAATCGCGGCCCGTGTGGCCAAAACCGCCAGTGCACGCGATCGGTGTTCTCATTAAGCTCGTGACCAACTCCCCACTCCACGACCTCGCGGCGGGCAACGACCATCTGGCGATGCGCTCGCCGTCGTTGAACGTAAAGGGCTCGCGGAGATTGATCATAAGGATCTTCAGCTCACCACGATAATCCGAATCGATAGTCCCAGGGCTATTGGGCAGGTAATACCATGCTTCAGTGCAAGTCCTACGAGGGCGGATCTGCGCTCGTAGCCTTCGGGGATCTCAGGGAAGAGGCCCGTGGGAACAAAGGCGGCTCGACAGGCTCCAGTACAATCGGCTCCAGAGATTAGCACGGATGTCCATACCGCCAGCACCAGATGTGGCGTAGTGAGGAGCAGGATGGTGAGACTTATTGATCAGTTTGACACGCATAGGAGATATAAATGATGGGGATGAGAGACGGCAGAGGAACGACATGATTCAGGGTCCTTCGAGTCGCCCAACCTTCCTTGATGAGGTCGATGAATGCTCCGACGGCTTGAGCTTGAGGTACGCCCTATGCTAGATACATTCTTGTCCCTTAGCAGAGATCTATCTTGCCAGGCGCAGCACCTACATAGCTGAGTCTGCATCAGCCATTTTCGCCAGACCATTGACGGTACGGCCCATGATACCGACCTTGAGCCTTGAGGTGCAGCTGCCTTGATCTCGGCGATAGTATTCTGCAGATTGTAGAGCGTACGGCCACAGCCAGGACGGCTGATGAACTCCGTCTTGCTCATACGAAGGCGGGCTGCCTGCGGATGCCCAGCTCGGTCTGATGATCTCTTCGGCAGGGAGGGTGAGGAGCTTCGAGGCGCCATTACCCCAGCCGTCGAGGGAAGATGCTCCGCAGTCGGCAGCTGCATAGAGGCGGGCTCCAGATCGAGTGGTCGTAGCGCGACGACGAAGTAGAATGGGGCAATTGACACCTGCACGGCGAAAGCTGCGTGAAGCCCCTAGCGCCAGTCAGCGACGATTATCGCCACGGCTCTCAGGAAGGAGCAGTGTCTGAAGCGCGGCAAGCTCAGCAAGACGCTCAGCTGTAAAGTTCGTCCGTAGCAATGCTCTTCACGGAGACTCCTACGATAGGCGTGCCACCTTGACGAGCTGAAGCTGTCCTTCGCCCGAGAGAATGGCATCAGGACGCTGAGTAAGGTGGAGAGATCTAAAAGCTTCTCCGTCGGATGAGCACTAAGGGCAGGTTGCTCCCACCAGCGAGGGCTCCGAGGAAAGTGGTATTCTTGCGAGCATCTTGAGCTAACTGCGGTACTCCTTCCATCAGGAAGGAGCATCCGTCCACTGAAAGCGACATGCTCATCGAGGTGCTAGTAGTCCACAAGAGCACGCGCACGGGATCTCACACTCCAGGGCTCTTCGCTAGAGAGACACGGATCGTATCACCGATACCATCAGCCAGGAGCGAACCGATACCGACAGCGCTTTTGATACGACCGTCTTCACCTTCACCAGCCTCTGTCACGCCGAGGTGCAGGGGGATAGGCAGGGGTAACCTAATTCATCAAGACGAGCGACAAGCAGGCGAACTGCCATGATCATCACTACGGCTGGAGGACTTCATCGAGATGACGATATCATGGAAGTCATGCTGCGACGAACATCCAGATATTCCAAGCAACTCTGTACCATCCCCTCAGGCGTATCGCCATAGAGCATCACCATACGCTCATGAGCGAGCCATGATTGACACCGATACGTATCGCTCGCTTCAGCGTCTTGGCGCGCTCAACAAAAAGCGCCGAATCGCTCGCGGCACCTTCTCATGCATGGTACGATGACCTCATCATTCCACTCGGTCGTACCCTTACTATCGACGTAGTTACCAGGATTGACACGTACCTTCTACATACTCAGTGCCGTATCAGCTGCCGTTGGGTTGCAGTGAATATCAGCTACCAAGGGGTCGTGATACCACGAGCACGGAGCTCTTTATGGATCACACCGAGGGTTGGTAGCCACGCGTCCTGTGCGGTATAGCGCAGATACTCCGCACCAGCGGAGATGATGCCTTTCTGCTGAGCGACAAGCAGCCTCCGTATCCAGAGTCGAAGCCGTCGCCATGACTGGGCGCGGTGGGATAGTCACCGCCAAGGGCGTATCGCCAATATGAACCAACGCTGCACGGCGTCTGTGATAGAGACAAGGCTCAGTGGATGGTAGTATGAGAGGATGATTCTCTGCCATGAATAAGTCTTACAATAATGTAGTAAACCCAGGAGAATGCTCCTGGGTTTACTTTAACATATGTCGAGGGTTAGATTCGTCTTGTGCTCGAACAGGCCTCTGCAAGCTCTCGATTAGCCTTGACGACCTTCCTTGAGTGACTCCTTGTAGGCTTCGAGTCTACGATAGAGCTCTTCATCAGAGGTAGCCATCATCTGTACGGCCAGGAGTGCAGCATTCTCTGCAGCATTAATTCCCACGGTCGCTACGGGGATACCTGGAGGCATCTGCACCATAGAGTAGAGAGCATCGACGCCCTCCAGGGAAGCCTTGATAGGCACACCGATCACTGGAATAAGTCATCAGCGATGACACCACAGAGATAGGGCGATACCAGCTGCACCGATGATTACCTTGACGCCACGCTCCTTGGCCGTAGTGGCGAACTCCTCTACCTCACGAGGCGTGCGGTGAGCGGAGAGCGCGAGCATCTCAAAGGGAATGCCGAGGGCATCGAGGCGAGCGGCAGCTTTCTCCATGATGGGCAGATCGGAAGTACTGCCCGCACGATGATGCTGACCAGTGGAGATGCTTGCATCTTTATCCTGCGATGAGAGCCTTATAGTCGTCAGCGCTGAGCAGACCTTCTACGTCGTCAGCGTTAGCGGGCTTGATCTTGACGAGCCACCCCTTACCATAGGGATCGCTGTTGACCAGCTCAGGGCTGTCTTCAGTCGCTGTTGACTTCGAGGATTTCCCTCGATGAGGAGGAGGAGGTCAGATACCGTCTTTACAGCTTCGATAGAGCCAAAGACTTCTTCTGCGCTGAGGCTTTCACCTTCGGTCGTGACGTCTACATAGACGATTTCGCCGAGCTCACCCTGAGCGTAGTCCGTGATACCTACGTAGACCTTATCACCTTCGAGGCGTGCCCATTCGTGGTCCTTGGTGTACCGCAGTTCCTGTGGAATATTCATGTTCTCTTGGGGGTTATAAAGTTAGTTGATACAAATGAGCTTATTTGCTTTTATGGACAAAGATAATCAACATATCGGAGCTTACGAAAGCGTGCCGAAAGTTTTTCACTCACCCCATACTCAGCTCCAAAACTATAGTCTGTAAAATTGGCTCCGAGGAAGGCATAGTTCTACCGCTCCCGCTGGCAGTCCTCCCAAAGAGGTCTACAAGGAAATCCTTCGTCACAGCATGGCTTACCTAAGTCACACCCATACTCTGCAGGGCCAAAAGACTCCCATAGTACTCACGAAGGAGCTTGGTCTATCTGTGAGTTATAGCCTAACTCTGCGGTCAGGAGAGGCGACGCATCCCCTCAGCTGAGCCGATATTACAGGTAAGGGAAAGGCCCGATGCAGTTCCTGCTCAAGAGCAGTGTAAGATCTCCCGTGACCCTACGTGCCTCCTCTTGAGGTGCAGTGGTTCAGATAACTGACAAGCGTCTGGCAGGATCCAGCCATCACCAGAGAAGAGCAGTGCTTGGGCTAAGCGTGAGATCTGAGACCTGTACTGCATGATGAGGACGCTGCAATAGAGCTTCTAAGCGGAGCTCAAGATCAGGCACAAGGCCATAGCGAAGCGTAGTCCCATGTTATGAGTACCTGAGAAGTCCCCTACTCCCCACTCGATCTGTAGGCGTGTGAGCTAGTACCTTGTTCCTTCACTTTGGTCAGGACGCACGGGTTGCACTTCATTATCCGTCTGTGCGAGAGATGAGCCAGCAGTGAGCAAGTCAATAAAGAGAGACTCCAGCAGCGGGTGATGTGAGGTAGCGCATATATGTAAATAGTAATGCATGAGCACAAAGGTACATCTACTATAATGAAGAAGGCTGTGCCTCCAGCATCCAACCAACATGTGATCTGAATACCGAAGGCACAGCCTCAGTTACCTTATAATATGCAGCGATCTACTACAGGAGCTGCTGACTACGGCGGATGAAGGCAGCAAGTGCCTCACCTGAGTAGGCCAGTACCAAGGAGCGCAAGGTCAACGAGCTGTCCCACGAGAAGCTCTTCTGAACCGAACTTCTTGATCTCCTCAGAAATCTTCCCTTCGAGTTCGGCTTGCTTACTCGTCAGAGCATCAAGCTCCTCGCGTTCAGCCACACTCACCTCTTCAGGCTTCTTGCTGACTGGACCGTGCGGTAGCTTCTGAGTTCACTTTGCTCCTGAAGCTCAGCGCGCAGAGTCGAGAGCTTTAGGCTCACAACCTCCTCCTTCTCCGAAGCAAGGAGACGCTGGATCAATGGATGCTCAGCATTGAGTGCCACGTTGTAGCCTTCGAGGAGCTCCCCATAGGAGTTCATACCTGGCTGCAGACAGGCCATCTCCTGCATACGGCGCATGAACTCCCTTGCGTGATCAGCACGGCATCAGCATCACCAAGTGCTTCGAGACTCACGCTATGGTTGCAGCTTCTCCTCACGAGGCAGGCGCCCCTTCAAAGAGGGCCTTCAAGGCCTCTGCTCTACATCGGAGACGCCTGACAGCACGCTGCTCATCCTTAGCGATAAGCTTATCGATAGAGTCAGAGTCTACTCGTACGAAGCGCGTCTCTCGAGCTTCTGCTCCAGCTGAGACACGCATGGACATCCAGAGGGACCATCTAAGAGGAGGACAGAGTAGCCCTTAGCCTTAGCACGCTCGATAGCTGTATATTGGCTGTCGCGGTCATTCGTATAGAGCCATACGAGCTGGCCCTTCCCTTGTCAGTTTGTCTCCTTCGGTAGGGTACGGTATTCGTCAAGGGTGAAGTGGCTTCCCGTCGATATCTGTGACGAGGTCAAACTTCACGGCTCTGATCGTAGAACTTCTCATCGGAGAGCATCCCATACTGCACGAAGACCTTCAGACTCTCCCACTTCTCTTCGAAGAGGCTACGCTCATTACGGAAGAGTTCATCAGTCGGTCAACGACTTTCTTGGAGAATATGATTGGAGATCTTCTTGGCCTGAGCATCACTCTGCAGATAGGCGTGAGACGTTCAGCGGGATATCTGGAGAGTCGATGATCCCATGTAGCAGAGTCAAGTACTCAGGACGATCCTTCGACGTCTTCTCGTGACGAAGACCTGGTTAGCATAGAGCTGGATCTTGATTGCGCTGCAGCTCCATCTGATTCTTCACCTTGGGAAGTAGAGGATACCCCGTAAGATTGAAGGGATAGTCTACATTGAGGTGGATCCAGAAAGAGGCTCCTCGAAGGTCTGAGGATAGAGCTGGTGGTAGAAGGCGATGTAGTCCTCATCCTTCAGCTCCGAGGGCTTCTTGGTCCAAGCGGGATGCACATCATTGATCTGGTTATCCTCGTCGGTATCGACACAGGCACCATCCTTCCACTCCTGCTTCTTCCCAAGACGATGGGCACAGGAGGAACTTTGCGAGTACTGTTATTGAGGAGCGTTGAGGAGGCGATCCTTGCTGAGGGAATTCTTCCTCTCGCTGTCAATATGGGATGATATCCGTTCCTCGCTCCGTACGACTCCTTCTCCAGGATGTATTCTGAGGCTACCTTCGCAGCTCAGTGGATGGGCTCTGCACCTCACGATAAGAGACGACTGTATCTCGACCGCGAAGACACCATGAAGGACAGTGAAGCCCAAACCAGTGACCAATGATAGCCACCTTGTCGTCCTTATAACTTATCGAGGAACTCCTCTGCCCCAGAGAAGGCTATCTGATTGATGTACTTCTCGACCTCCTCGGCAGTCATACCGATACCACGGTCACTGACAGTGATCGTCTTAGCATCAGCATCGAAGCTAACGGAGACCTTCAAGTCGCCCAGCTCACCCTTGAACTCGCCTGCTGAGGCCAGTGCACGCAAGCTTCTGCGAAGCATCTACGGCGTGGATACCAGCTCACGAAGGAAAATATCATGTTCACTGTAGAGGAACTTCTTGATGACGGGAAGATGTTTTCACTCGTCACCCCAATCTTACCTTGCTTTACTCACAGAGTCTATAGTTTTATCTTGTATGATGGATATGCGTGGTGCCCTTATTCAAAGAGAATGCCTAGCTCCACACTACGTCAATATGGCTGGTCTTATCCTCACAGAAGAAACGTTATAGTGAATCCATGGCTGAGAGTTCATCCCAGTGATTTGGGCATAGTATGATCCAATATGAGACCATTGCACGGCACCTCAAAGAAACCATTGCATAGGGTCCATCTCTTCACAGCGCTGCAATGATTTCATATATAGTATATGGGTGCGTGGGTAGAGCCATATAGGATGGCGAAGAAAAGCTATATAGCTTTTATACTGATTACTATATAGCTTCGTACTGATTACTATAGCTTTGCTGATTATTATAGCTTCGTACTGATTACTATATAGCTTTGTGAAGTGACCTCTATTGGGTTGTTGCTCGCATAGGGATAAAAAGTTGAGGACGAGTGGCAGATAGTTCGGACTACGTACGTGGATCTAATATCTACGTACGTGGATATTTCGATTTACGTGCCTGGTCTTTAAGACTACGTATGAAGAGGAAAACCACTATGGAAGGCGCTTTTGTCTTCACGAGAATAGCACTCTTCTCCGCTGAATAAGAGGAATACGCGATAAGGCGAAGGCTTATGTATCTCTGGAGAGGTATATCAGAGACTGGGCGTACGATGCCTTAGCAAATAAATCAAAAAAACACAACAACCCCAATATAAATGAATGCAAAGCAATACTGACATCACCAACACCCGCTCTATACCAACCAATAATACTTCATAAACACCATTAATAGTCACAAAAACAACCATACACCACTTAACACAACACCACCACACACCAAAACTTAAATAACCCCCCCAACTTCTTGGAACCACAGAACCAAATCAGGTAGACTCACAGACATTTAGAGCATGATAGAGCACAATGACGAAACAGGCCCAAAATAAGAATTTTATCACAGGACAGCGTCGTACAAGCACTCCACCAACTCCCTGCTCTGCAGTAAACCAATTATCATTACAATGCAGACAATCAAGATGTTCCATGAGTGGCCCCAGCAAGCCACACCATAAAGGCCACGACCGCCACAGCAGTCAAGAACCGTTGTCCCTGCCAAGCAGACGTCACACTCTATGGGAACCTGGCACCAGGCGGCACACGACTGATGCTCCATCCTCAAGACACTACCCTGTAGCCCCACAAATTCTGAAACTGATATCACTCCCCCATCCACCCTAATGGGATGAAGTTCGAAGGACTGATAATGCGCAAGCTCCCCAAAACCTATACGTCTTCAGTATCGGTGAGGACACTCGCCAATAGAAACTTCAACGAGCAACGCTCACCACCCATCTATCCTGACAACCGTATCAAAGATATCATGCACCGCCTGCATGAAAATACGACCTACTGAGATGTGAAACTATAGGGCCCTGAGATCTGACTATCTGGCAAATTGGGACGCAGCAAACATCCAACCAGGACTAAATCCAGAAATGTCACTCCTGGAGCTTAGCTCCCCCGAAGGCCTCTCGAGTCAAGGCCAAGGCTACGGCTCTGCCAAACTATCAGAATAGAGGTCTCGTCCATACCTATGCGCTCGCCGTCATGAGCACAATGCATCAGACGGACTTCCGCTACAGCACAAACATGGGAGCTATATTGTCGTCCCCGACTCTATCACCAAGACAACCGCAACTTCCCGAGAAGTATCCATTACCAGCTACCACAGGCCTCTTCAAATGTCACGCACCAATGCCTCCATCTCAAGCCCAGAAGTCAGATACCAAGCAGAACTCCAGCCCCTGCACAGAACCCTTCCCCAAGACCTTCGGTGGCTCCAACCTCCAGATCAAAGTACTCTGCAGAATGGCGCTGAGACACATAAGCCCTCCTGCGACCCGCCAGCGGACTCGTCCATCCCTCCATCTAAGCGTAATACCTTCGCCTACGCTCATTAGATACACCTATCTGACCTTCAGCGATACGTCATTTGAGCTTCAACCAAGTCATCGGTGATCAAGACGAACATGACCTTCCAGCCTCTACAAGAGACTCTGCAGGCGGTCTCCCACGAATACTCAACAAAACCCCTCGCCCCTGATAATACCCCAACCCCAAACAATGTCGCCTCACTCTGTCATCCTCAACCTCTACTCACTCCTCCCCCTCACAAGTAGTATGAACCAACACACAACTCCCCCACAGACACAATGAGTCAGACCAATGACAGCCTTCTGTGATCAAATTGCCAGGCATACATCTCCCCAATCCACGCCGTCCCCTATCAGGACGACGACAGCTCTGGCACATACGTGACGTCAAGAGGTCATCCCCTACGCCAAATACGTGCGGCCACGATCATCGAGACCTACGAATATATGCAGACCCTCCCGAGAGGAGCAGAGCTCCACCGCGAGGTCGAAGGAACTCAGGAAGATATGGAACCTAAGACGAGGACCTGACCACTCAATCAGGAAAGCTCTCATCAAGCCCATCAACCGACGAGTAGTGGCATGACGGGCACAGGCTCGTCCAGAAAAGCCTTCCTCGGGGAGCTTCGCATGGACTTGGCGGGTCTTTGCTCGTATCGCAGTTGCCAGCCTGAAGGCTGCCTACTGCAGACGGATCCCGACGGTGCGCTCACCGAGCTGACTGTCGATCGCCTCGAGTCGACATGCTCTGACGACCAGGCAATTCACCGCGAAATTAAATACGGCGCTTGCCTATCTCTCTTCTTGGGCCTCGAGCTTCACCACTTCTGCGAAGTCCAAGGCCCCTATTCGTGTAGCCTGCATCACGCGCAATAGCATCACCGGCTGTGGACTCTGCAGACCGTGAGCACGAAGCCTACCCCGTCCTCACTGCAGCAGAAGCTGGGGAGCAGAAGTGCCAAGTGAGAAACTTCGGGAGTCTGGAGCTACACTGCTCGCTCCGGGGGCATCGCCCTACTTCCAGCAGGAGGCGTACGAAAGGCTCTGACTTTCCGCCCAGATATCGCCGTGATTCATCTCGGTGTCGATGGCCACGGATCCTCGGAATTGGCGGAACTATCAGGATGAGTTCGTTCCAATTATCACCACCTCATCGATACCTTCACGCGCCGTCAATCCCACAGATGCATCCTCATCGCTCAGTACGACGCCTGTTGAGTGGAGCATCCTAAACGCTCGAGTCAGGGGACACAGAGACTGGCTTGAGCTTCTGAGATGCACAGCAGTGCGTGAGCAGGTAGCTAAGGTGCGAGATGTCGAGCTTATTGGCTTCACTCCCTCTGTCCCTACCCCATTGCTTTGCCGATGCCTTGCACGCGTAGCAGCTGGTATGCGCTTCCTCGCGAGACTGCCTACCAAAGCTGTCTCCGGGCGACTTCGGTGGACTACAGCTCCCAGCCATCTATTCTGATGGGATGGTCCTGCAACGCCAGCGTCCACTGACCATCGAGGAAAAGCTAATGCAGGAGAACTATCACGCTCTCCTTCCATGGCTGGAGTGGTAATACAGACTATCACCTCGAGGAATGGGCGATCACCCTCCAGCTCAGTCTGCTGGTGGTCCCTATGACCCTTGAGGTAAGCACACCTCAAGAGCAAGCGTAGATCAAGCTAGCAACGTCTATGTGGGGAAGTGTGGCTATACTCTGGGCAGTCCAACATGAGCTCATGCTCAGTAAAGCACTGATAAGACATCGTCCTATACAGCCTGACAGCATGCTGCGCATCTACAACATGCAGCCACTGCCCACGAGACGACCGCCTCAGCTTGGCCCGTGAGAGCTTGAGACTCCTGGATCGGCTCCGCTACTACCGCCCTGCTACCTGGGAGGGAGCCCGTCCTCTAAGACCAACATCTCAGCGATCGCCTATCACTTCGCCGTGAGCTGAGATAGCCTCGAGATACCCGTCGGTGTCGTGGTCAATGCCATCGGTGGCTCTCCCACGGAGGCGTGGATCGACCGCGCCACGCGAGCAGGACTCCCCTGCGATCCTGCGCCAATGGAGGAAGACTGCTTCATCATAGCCATGGTACGTGGCGGCTGGGCAGAACCTCAAGCACGAGACACACCTCTTGCTCGTCATCCCTACGCTCCGACTTATCTCTACGATACGGGGATCCGTCCACTCTCCAGCTACACATTCCGAGGGGCTATCTGGTATCAAGGAGAGTCCAACGCCCATAACATCGAGGCACATAAGCAGCTCTTCCCGCTTCTTGTCAAGAGTTGGCACAAGACCTTCGGTGCTACCCTCCTTCTATTATGTCCAGCTCTCGATCAACCGCCCTTCATGGCCCGCCTTCCGCGATAGCCAGCGACGCCTTGCTCGGCCAAGCCAAGGAATAGATATGGTTGTCTCAATGGACCACGGAGACAAGGCAGATGTCCACCCTACCATTAAGTATCCTATCGGGCATCCTTGCTCCTCGCTCTCTCGGGACAATACGCTACCGTTCTCTTGAAGCGCGTAGCGCAGGCTACTCAGTGTAAGCTGGCAGCAGGCACAGTACTCGAACTCGTTTGCAGGCACCTCAGAGCTACGCATCCCGATGCGAAAAGAGCTGAGAGGCTGAAGTCATACTACCGACGGGAAGACTACATCCTCACGGGCTCTCTGCAGGGTGCAACAGTCAGGCTCAGCTGCTCCCACTCCGAGGAAGACCCTGGCGTCTACGCTACGCATGGCGTCTTGCTCGGATGCTAACCCCTCCACAGGCACTACGGGCCTCCCGTAACACCTTCTCCATTGATCTCAAGACCGATACTCGTGACGCTCAATAGCTACGCTCTCTACTTGCCCTCCGGCTACCAGCCTCTTAGCTGGTCTCTCTCTGCTCTTCGTCACCCTGAGCTTACGATTAAGCTGGATCAGTTAGCCCTCAGCGACACCATCGCGGCAACCTACTTGGGCGCGCGAGGACGGCAGACCGACACTCTGACTTCACTTCGAGCCGACGATCCACCTCTCGCCTTCGACACCGCGCGCTTTCACTCGGTCATCTTCTCACGCGGCGGTGCTGGCGCGTACATTACCTAATGCTTCGGGAAGACATGGAGGAAGTGACGACGATGCAGGTCGACACGACAAACTCATGAGGCGCTCTTGCCCTTTGAAGGGTTGACCTGCGGGAAAGTTCCACAAGCTCCGAGCTCTATGCGCATCACGGCGTTGAGCTGTATCCCGCTCACCTGAAGTTGCAAAGCCTCACCCGCCGAGAGCGGGAGGGCTACAAGCAAGGCTCGTCGACAGCCTCAGTTCGTCATCCTGTCAACGCCCTCGGATAGCAGCCGGGTCAGTTCACGCCGTGACAGTCTACGGTATCGCTTTCTCTGATAGCAGGCTTAGTCTCTCGACTGCAGGGGTACGGCGTACAAAAGGGAAGGACCGACCCGTGCGCTTCCAGATTGACACCTTAGGCCGAGTCAAGCGGCACTGACCTCACCGCAACACAAACACCATCCCCCTACCCAACATCTATACCACTATGCTTGTCAAGACCTACGCTGCAGCCCTACAGAGCATCAGCTCCGTACGGTGATAGAGGTAGCTGTACTACGCGGTTCTTCTTCCAACGTTGGCCTCCCCGATTTGCGGCTATCAAGGAGAGTCAAGACCGCATCATCTCGACCATCGAGTAGCGGATACAAGTTCCCAGGGAAGCGCATTGTCATCAACATGAGTCCAGCTGACCTACGCAAAGAGGGGGCAGCCTCTGACCTACCTCTTGCGATCGGACTCTTAGCTGCTGATGGACAGATCCCCTCCGACCTACTTGAGCACTATATGATCATGGGCGGGCTCTCCCTCGATGGGGACCGTTCGTCCTGTTCATGGTGCCCTACCCATATCATCAAGCTCGAAGCGAAGGCTGTCGCGGCTTCATTCTTCGAAGCCAATGCTCGAGGAAGCCGCCGTCGTCAGTCAAGCGTGGCAGTATGCTGCCCGCGCCTGCGCGGCAAATCCATGGTATCATCTGACGGAGGCACCTCTGCCATCGTCGGGTCGACACGTGGAAATTCTATCGAGGGATGAGGCGGACACTGACTTCTCCAGGTCAGGGACAAAAACCGTGAAGCGAGCACTCGAAAGTAGCGCGACGGCTGGCGGAGCACAACCTCCTGATGATCGGTGCCCCAGAGGGTGGGAGGTCTATGATGGCAAGCGACTGCAGCATTCTCCGCCCTTCACGCTCGGCAGCCTCGAAAGCAACAATTTATTCGGTGGCTGGGGAAGCTGGGTAAGGACGTCATCTTGATGACGACACCCCTTCCGTGCCCCACACGCTCCATTTTCGCCCGTTGCACTGGTCGGTGGTGGAAGCAATCCTCAACCTGGAGATGGCACGCACACAATGAGGGTGCTTTTCTTGAACAGCTTCCAGAAGTTCAACCGAATGTCTTAGAGGTCATGCGTCAGCCACTGGAGGAGCGTGTCTGGTGACGATCGCTCGAGCTCGCTACCGTGACTACCCGCCAGCTTCATGTTGGTGGCAGCTGTGAATCCATGCCCTTGTGGCTACTACAACCACCACGACCACGCCTGCGAATGTACTCGCAGGTGCACGCTATCTGGGCGGGTCTCAGGCCCTCTGCTCGACCGTATTGACCTGCGGTAGGGATGGTCCTGTGGACTTCGAGCTCTCCGATGCCCGCCCCTCAAGAGCAGTGAAGCGCATCCGAGCGCGTCTTGACTGCCGCGGGCTAGACTCAACGTTCGCTCCCTATCCCGGGTACACTGCAATGCGCAGATGACTCACGGCATGCAGCTCTCTGCTCGCCCCGATGCCGAGGGCTGGAAGCTCCGTCTCGCTATGGAGCGATTGGATCTGTCGGCACGTGCCTACGACCGCATCCTCAAGGTAGCTCGTACTATCGCCGACCTTGCTGGCTCGAAGAGATCCGCAAAAGAGCACATCGCTGAGGCCATTCACTACCACCAGTCTTGACCGCGCCTCTTGAGCAGCGATAGCTCAGCACCTTCTCCATCCTCACGTACTTTTACTCACCATGCCTCTCAAGCCATCAGGGTAGCCTCATAGAGAGCTGCAAGCTCTATGCATATAAAACAGTAGTACTGGTCACTGCGCGGAGCGGTACTGGTCGACTTCAACTAGTACTGTGAGTATAGGTGACCAGTGCTGGTTCGCTCGCTGACCAGTACGGGTTGATTTCCCCCTTCATAGAGGCCCTCCCGACGAGCTTCACTTACCACAACAGGGATCTGAGCGGGTGTGCTCTCTGACGTCGAAACACCTGAGCAATATGAGTGAGGAAGAGTAAAAATCACTGTGGGAAGCAACGGAATACTTAGTATTTTGGTGTCGTAGCCTAATCCATAGGCTACCTAATGAATAATTCGTATTTTTGCGGCTGATATTCGCTAAGCACATGCGACTTATACACCGACCAATCAGCTATGTACTGGACATTGAGAGACTAGCATCCAGCTCGAAGATGCACCATGGCCCGCAAGCCGTGACGAACTCATCGACTACGCCCAGCGCTCTGGCGCCCCCATCGAGTCATTGAGAACCTCGGGAAATGGAGGATGAGGGCGAGCTATACAGAATCCATCGAAGATATCTGGCCCGACTACCAAGTGGAAGACTTCTTCTTCGACGAAGAAGAATGTTAGTGAAACCTCACTTCGGAGGCTCTCAAATCCGATGGGCAAGACAACCTTCACCTATGGTCGTGAGGCGTAGAGACCTCGGTCTCAGTGGTTGTCTTGCCCCTTCTATTCTCACGCAATGCCAGTCGCATCCCAGTCACGCCGCTTTTAGTTCGCCAGTGGGATGAAGCTTTGAGCTACTACAATCCTGCAGCCTTAGCCCCTCTGGGTACAGGACAAATCGCAGGCCTGTGGGGAAGAGAAGACCATCGACACCTACTACCTACTCCTCACAGACCTGCCTCTGGAGCTCCTCGGTGGGCGCCATATGGTGGAGCATCAGCTCCTACCACCACCAGCAAGACCTATGGGAGCATTCGACCTTCCTCCCTACGAGGGCGCTTGCCTACCCTTGTCCGAGGGAAAGCGTCTACGATTAGGAATGAGCACGCTACACCGTCTTACCTTCGATGGAAGAAAGCCTATGAAGGTATCACCAATAGTGAGCTCCTACGACCAGAGCGAGGTAAGGCACTCGGTCTTAGCTTGAGCCCTACAGTTCTATGGAGACGCTCTCTGCGGGTATTGCTGTGACTGACCTCTCGGGTGCACACTCGCATCGGTGAGCACCATGCAGCGCAGCTACCTCCGCTACAGCGCCACCTTAGCTACCACATAGGCTCCGACGTAGCTTGGGCCTTTGTCCCTGCCATCTGGGGCTCTTATAGCCAAGATGAGAGTGGCGATCGGAGGGTGCGAGCTGGTACCACGCTCGCATTGCCCTCGGTAGCTCCCTGTCGCGCAGGGCGAAGCTCTTGGTCTTCACACCCGCCTTCGCCTCAGAGCTATCCTCGGCTATCAAGTCGAGGCGCTCCACCCGATCAAGTAGCTTTTACCAGAGCTACTCCTCGCCTACTACTGCTCCCTCATGGAGAGACTAGCACACGAGCCCCGATACAAGAGTATTCGGCTGCTCTGAGAAATGATACAATGCTCATGACCAAGACCCTACTACTTCGACTTACCCAATTTAGTACCGCCTTCTTCCTATGCTCCGCAGTCTACTCCTGTGGCTCCTCACATCCCACATCCATGGGAGGAGTAGCACTGCTCGCTTAGCATCGTGGAATGAGCCTGCTCCGCATGGGATGGTGCACATCCCGCAGACATGTGACTTCTTGGAGAAGCTAAGGCTGACAGTCTCTGAGAACGCCTGCCGTGAGCCGAGGCACATCAGTCGAAGCCTTTTGGATGGATCGTACCGAGGTGACGAATGCGCAGTATCGCCAATTCGTATATTACGTGCGAGACTCGATACTACGTGAGCGCTTAGCAGACCCAGCCTATGGTGGTGACGAGAGCTACAAGATCACAGAAGACAAAGACGGAGAGCCTACCACACCTCATCTGGACTGGAGCCGCCCTATTCCCTCGGAGAAGCGAGCTACAGAGGAAAGACTACGCGCCCTGCAAAGTATCTACTACACTAATCCCGTCACAGGAGAGAAGAAGCTGGATCCTACGCAGCTCTACTACCGCTACGAGCGCTATGACCATCGTGCGGCGGCCTTATGGCGCAACCAGCTACGCCAAGCACAGGGCAATCCACAATGGGAGAAGAAGCGACCCGAGACCGTCCTCATATCCAAGGACACGGCTTACATAGACACCTCTGGCAAGATCGTCCGCGAGACGCTCACCCGTCCGCTGCGTAGCGAGTATGACTTCCTCGGTACCTATATCGTACCTGTCCTTCCCGACGAGACCGTCTGGGTCAATGATTTTCCCTCAGTCAACTAATGCCATTTATCCACCAAGTACTTCAACCATCCTGGATATAATGACTACCCTGTCGTGGGAGTCACTTGGGAGCAAGCGCAGGCCTACTGCGCTTGGCGCACCATCTCCTACAAGAAGAGCCTCAAGCTCCCCGAGGGTCAGATCGTAGAGGAATTCCGCCTCCCGACCGAAGCCGAATGGGAATATGCAGCACGAATGGGTAACTCAAGCATCAGCTACCCCTGGGGCAATGCCGAGGTGCGCTCATGTGACGGATGCTTCGTGGGCAACTTCAAGCCTGGCGACGGTGACTACACAGCTGACAAGCATCTGATCACGGCACGTGTCCTCCTACCCACCCAATGACTTTGGGCTCTTTGACATGGCTGGTAATGTGGCCGAATGGACCAGCACGACTTGGACTCCTGCCGGCCTCAAGCTCATCAATGATGTGAACCCCGAGCTATCCTATCAGGCAGACTATAAGGACAGTATCGACCGCACGCTCAAGGTCATCAAGGGCGGATCTGGAAGGATATAGCCCGCTATATACGCGCCAACAATCGCACGAAGGCTCCACAGAATGCAGCACACTCCTACATCAGGCTTTCCGCTGTGCGCTCGGCTGTCGAGTTCAGTAAGTGAGTTAGCTCCCTATCTTGTGTTAAGTCACCCACCCTATGTCCAAGCGCCTTAGCCCTATACGTCGTCTCGAGCACTTCCTCGCCAGCGAGCGAGGGAAGCGTATACTCAACTACTTCTACTCCTGGGGAGCTGCCTTCGTCATCTTAGGCGCGCTCTTCAAGCTCCTTCACATACGCTATGGTGATGAGATCCTCCTTGTGAGCATGCTCACTGAGTTCGCCGTCTTCTTCATCTCGGGCTTTGAACGCCCAGAGATAGGTAGCAAAGGAGGCGGAGATCTTCCGACAAAAAGCATATCCATCTTCAGCTATACTCCATCAGCAGCACCAACTGGTAGTCACGTCCACAGACCTTCCACAGCAAGGGCAGGGAGATACCGATACCTTGACAAGCAATATCACTGAGCTCAATGCCGTCTATGCGCGCCAAGTCAAGGAACTCAGAGCTCAGCTGGAGACCATCGAACGAATCAGCACAGACCCACAACACATGCATACCATGTACGAGGCTGGTGCTAAGGATAGCTCGACCTTCCGCCAACAGAATGAGCGTCTCATCAGCCAGCTGGAGCAGCTCAATGCAGCCTACGCTCGCATGCTACAGGCCTTGACGGTGAATGAATGACCCCTACAGCTCACTCTCCTCGGGGGCTGACGAACCGACTCACACGAAAGTAACCCTCCTCAGCATGGCGGTAGGCACTGGTAGCAATCCTAATAGACAGCGCATGATCAACCTCATGTACATTGTCTTCATCGCAATGATGGCACTCAATGTATCACCTGAGGTACTCGATGGCTTCAGCAAAGTGGAGGGAGAGCTGCGCCAAGCGACAGAGGCCAGTGAGGCTCAGAATGGGCGCTGGCCTCGGACATGCAAGCTGCCTTCAGCACCAATCCTGCGAAGGCAAGCATGTACTACGAGCAGAGTCAAGAGCTACAGCGACGCACGGACTCACTCTATCAGCACCTCCAGCAGCTGAAGGAAGCCATTGCCATCGAAGCTGATGGGCGCGGTGCATCCCCGATTCCCTAGAGCATCGAGACAATCTATCAGCAGCCTCTGTCGTATTGCCCCCTCATTCATCCCAGGGAAGGAGCTCCGCAAACATCTCAATAGCTATACCTCCTGGGTGGGGAGCCTACTGAAAGTCTTCCAACTCAGAGGGTAGATTCTCTCTCGCCTTAGTACTCCTGAGGGGCGAGAAGGGAAGACTTGGGAAGAAGAGTGCTTTGAGAGCATGCCAGCCATAGCCGCTATCACTCAGCTCACCCAGCTGCAGAATAGTCTACGTTATGTCGAGGCGAGACACTCAGCGAACTGCTACGCAGCATAGGAACCTCGGACTATCGCTCCAATAAACTCACTGCCCAAGTCATCCCAGACAGCCGTATTATCCTACGCGGCGTCCCTACCAAGCCGCCATCGTACTCAGCAGCATTGACACGACGAAGCACCCAAAGAAATCTACCTCCAAGGGAATGCCTTGCCCTCCTCTTCAGCTGGAAGGATTAGCTTAGCGACACCATCGACCGGCACCTTCCCGATCAAAGGACATATAGAGGCTGAGCTGAATGATGGGACGATCGTACGCAGCCCCTTTGAGAGTAGCTACACGGTGATCGAGCCAACAGCCACCATCGCTCCCACGATGATGAATGTACTCTATGCAGGGATTGACAACCCATTCAAATAGCCGTCCCAAGGCATTCCACTCCAGGATATCACGGCGACCAGCTCCTCAGGGCAACCTCATCCGAAAGGGGGATCTATGGATCGCTCATCCGACAAAGGCTGGGAGCGAAGTCATCATATCCGTGACAGCCAACGTCGGAGGAAAGAGCCAGCTCGTAGCTCAAACGAAACTCCGAGTACGTAGCCTCCCCGACCCAATGCCCTATCTCAGTATCAGTATGGGGAGCGGAAGCACTCGATTCAAGGGAGGGCGCATAGCTAAGAACTCCTTACTTGCTTCAGGTGGTGTCCGCGCAGCCCTTGATGACTCCTTCCTTGATATCAACTACAGCGTACTGCGCTTCCAGCTCTTAGCCTTCGATGCTCTGGGCAATGCGCTCCCTGAATCCTCTCAAGGGCAAACTTCTCACGACCGACAGATACGCCTCATCCAAAAATACCCCCCACGGACGTCGCCTCTTCATCACAGACATCATCGCTCGAGGCCCTGATGGCGTCGAGCGTCGTCTTCCCTCTCTTGAGCTTGTCATCGCATAGACCAAAGCCCACCTATCCTACGAAAGCAATGAAGCGAACAACCACTATATTCCTCTCATCCCTTCTTCTCTCCTCACTTGGGCTCTCTGCTCAAGATGCACCTCGTACCCCTATCGTACGCAAGGGTACTCAGCAGACGGAGCGACGAGAGAAAAAGAAAGCCGTAGAGCAAGCCACGAATCATGGGCTCACTGAGCGCGCTAAGGACTTCCTATCCTCCGACACCATCACGACAGATCAGGTCGCCTGGCGCCGGGGATCTACCGAGCTCTTGACCTTATGCAGCCTGCTAATGCTCCGCTTTATAGCCCCGAAATAGCTACTGAGCGAGAGGCAAACCTCTTCGCACAGATCTTCCAGCTCTATGCTGCTGGCAGACTCCCCGTATATGAATACCTTGATGGTCCCGAGCGCTTCGATGAGGCACATCGCCTAAGTTTCAAAGATTTCATAGAGCGCTTCCACATCAGCTATATCGAAGGGGATCCTCAAAGCATCCCATCCAGCGAAATCAAGGGCTACTACATCAAGGAAGCACATATCTTCGATGAAGGGACCTCTACCTACTCGACGCAAGTAGAAGCCCTATGCCCCATCCTCTCTGGTATAGGCGACTATGGAGAGCTACGCCTCCCTCTCTTCTGGGTTAAGTACAGTGACCTGGCTCCTTACCTGCAGAGTGGGACTCATCCCACTAAGTGAGGGAAACAGCGCCTATCGAGGTACGCTCTTTGATTTCTTCCGCTTGGGACTCTACAAGGGAGATAGTCAAGACGGAGAACCTACGTGGACGTACGCTATCCCAAGAGTACCAGAGCCCTGAAGCTCAGAAGAAAGCGCAAGAGCGCATCGAGCGAGAGCTATCAGATTTCCAGGCGCAGCTCTATCTCCCCGACAGTACGCTACATCAGCCGAAGCAGTCTCCCAAGAAGGGGAACAAGTCTAAGTCCAAGAGCCAGCCTACCTCAGATAGCAGTGCCAGCTCTACCAATAAGTCATCCTCGACACCTATCACTCGCTCAGCGCGAGGTAGAGGCTACTAGCCGACCCCACATATAAAGCGACAGCGCCTCTCCATCGTGGAGAGGGGCGCTATCTCTGGAGGATAAGCCTTAGTAGCTTATTCCTTTACTTCCCAATAGGCGTCCTTCATCAGGACATCTTCAAGCTTACGAATACCGGGCTTCTGAGCACGGACCTCCTCGATCTGCTGCGTGACAGCCTGATCATAGCAAATATCCTCGACGTCACGGATGACACCGAGGCTACAGGCATATCATCGCTCGTACCCATCATCGCCAGCATCGTGTGGAGGGTGGGATCGACTTCGTGAGCATCGTGCGTCAGGACATCATCCAGCGTGTAGCCATCTTCGCCGATGGTCACGAGCCTTCGGGCGAAGGCCATCAGGACGAGACCCTATTCTTCTCGCACCGAAGATCATCTTCTCGCCATGGCGGAGTACGATGGAGCGGTCTTCACGCGTATCACGCTGAGCTACGCCCCTTATGTCACCGTCATTGAAGATCACACAGTTCACCAGGACTTCGACGACAGCGGCGCCATATGCTGAGCACTTGCTACCATACACTGCCCGAGGAGCTTCATATCGATATCCAGTGAGCGAGCGAAGAAGCGACCACGTGCGCGAAGCAGAGCTCCGCAGGGATGAAGGGATCTTCGACCGTACCGAAGGGTGAGCTCTTTGATACGAAGCCACGCTCAGAGGTAGGTGAATACTGCCCCTTCGTCAGACCATAGATACGGTTGTTGAAGAGGATGAAGTTGAGGTCTACATTACGACGGATAGCGTGGATGAAGTGGTTACCACCGATAGCGAGGCTATCACTCGCTCACCGGTAGCGATCCATACACAGAGGTCGGGGCGAGCGGTCTTAAGACCTGTAGCGATAGCTGCAGCACGCCCGTGGATCGTGTGGAAGCCGTAGGCGTTCACATAGTAGGGCAGACGTGAGGAGCACCCGATACCCGAGATGACTGCTGTCTGCTCGGTCGAGGATACCCACCTCGGCCATAGACTTCTGAGAGTAGCCAAGACACCATGGTCACCACAGCCAGGACACCAGCGGTACGTACTGAGTCGCTCTTGAAGCTCTTAGCGTCTAACTTCGCTGGGTTTGCATTCGTTTTCCATAGGGGCTATTCTTCGATAAGTTTGATGATTCTTCGACTAAGTGAGGAGGCTGAAGGGCTGGCCAGTCACCTCGTTGTGCTGACGTGGCACGAAGTTGTCGATCAGACCACGCAGGTGACGAGCGAACATACCCGTATTCTGTTCAGCGACGATGACCTTCTTGTAGCGCGCAGTACCTCCTCCGTGTTCTTAGGCAGAGGGTTGATGAAAGCGAAGTGGGCATGAGCGATCTTGTAGCCCTGCTCACGGACCTTATGGGAAGCTTCGTGAGGGTGCCCGTAGGTACCACCCAGCCGACGATCAGCGTATCGGCATCCTGATCGCCTTCGACCTCCAGGAGAGGGATCTCATTAGAGATGTAGTCAATCTCTCTCCTGACGAGTGCTTGACCGCGAGGCATGGTTAGCAGCGTCCGTGCTGATAGCACTAGTCGTGAAGTTCTTTTCGAGACCACCGAGACGGTGCTCGAAGCCTGGGGTACCTGGTACAGCCCAGTAGCGAACCTTTGTTTCGGGGTTGCGGAAGTAAGGACGCCAGCCTTCAGCTGCGCCTTCGGGGAGCTTAGACACGTAGTTAGGCTCGATCAGTAGGCAGCTCGTGGAGGGGTCGGGGATTCGCCAAGCAGAAGAACCGAATTAGCGACAGAAAGGTATCCGTAAGCTAGGATAACTGGGAGTCAGTATGCTCAACGGCGATCTTAGCGCCCAGTAGGCATAGAGGAAGCGAAGTATCAGGTGTCGTCGCGGCGAGGACGGGGATAGGAGCTTCACCGTTGCGGCCATAGAGTGCCTGCATCAGGTCGGTCTGCTCACTCTTCGTAGGAAGACCTGTCGAAGGACCACCACGCTGTACGTCGATGATGACCAGAGGAAGCTCAGCCATCACAGCGAGACCAATAGCTTCACTCTTCAGGGCAAGACCAGGACCAGAGTAGTCGTCACAGCAGGTCACCAGCAAACGAGCACCGATAGCGGTACAGATACCAGCGATTTCGTCTTCTGCCTGGACGGTCTTCACACCAAGAGCCTTGCTGTAGCGAGCTCATGGAGGATATCCGTAGCAGGAGTGATGGGATAGCTACCGAGGAAGAGTTCGAGACCAGCTTGCTCAGAAGCGGCTGATCAGCCCGTGGCTGTAGCCTTGTTACCATTGATATCGAGGTGGCAGTACTGGTACAGGCTTCTGCGTCTCGATGCGGAAGATGCTGGCAGAAGCGTGGGTATTAGCACCGAAGTCAAAGCCGTGGTTCAGCGATGCGATGTTAGCATCACGGGCTGAGGCTTCTTACCGAACTTACGGTCAAGGAACTGCTCTGCGGGGCAAGAGGACGATCACAGATCCAGCAGATGAGCCCAGAGCAAACATGTTCTTACATCGGAGGGCAGACTGAGCGTCGAGGCCAAAGTCCTTAAGACCCTTCCTTCACGATCGAAGAGATCGGAGCAGGGATGACCTGCTGGGTCTTCAGTCGAAAGTTCTTCGAAGGGATCTTCAGTCAGGAACTCAGCCTTACGCAGGTCGTTGGTGGGAGAAGGAGTCTGTGTCGATGATGATGATCGAGAGTCCTTCTTAGGTGTTTAACACTAACCTTAAGAGCGGCAGGGATTCATCGCCACAGAATATCCGCATTCTCACCTGGAGTACGTACCGAGCGAGGCCGATCTGGACGATGTCCAGATACACCACTCAGGGTACCTGTAGGGCGCGGATCTCAGCGGGGAAGTCGGGGAGTGTCGAGATGGTGTTCCCCGTCATGGCGGAGAGGTCAGAAGATCGTCCCTGTGGGCTGCATACCGTCCCCCGAGTCACCGGAGAAGCGGATCACGATGTCTTCAAGGGTTTTGACCGCTTTCTGTTCGTCCATAGCTTTACTACTACAAATTATATAATACGTATGTGCTTTGTCAAAGCCACCCATGGGAGGTTGTGTCTTCTGGTGAGGAATAGTACCGGGATTAGTGATAGAGGACATGCCGCGCTGCCATTGCTTATTTTTGTTCTGCAAATGCAAAAGCAAAGCTAACGAATAAAGTACACCCCTACCAAACCCCCTACTTAATTAAACTATTTTTCCATAGCATAGGGGATGCATCCCTCCTTCACAAAGGCAATAGCAGCTACCGACTGAGTAGCCAGCAGAGACTTCGGGCATCCCTATTAAGCAGCCTCCAATAGTTCTTCGACTCCTTCAAAAGCAGGGACTGTAAGTGAGGAAAATGAGGTCATTAAATTAGCGACAGCTCGTATACATTGGCTCATTAAAATCCCTCTTTTCTTTCAGGGCTTTAAGCCCCCGATTCATAAGGATACCCTCCCCTATTACTGAGGGTCTGTTTCTAACCAATAGTGGTCATGGGCGAACCTATGTAGTACGTGGCTAGAGCTATATTAGGTCGTTACTCACATGAGGGATAAAAAGTTGTGGACAGTGGCAGATAAGTTTGGGCTACGTACGTGGGATCTAATATCTACGTACGGGGATATTTCTAGATTTACGTGCCCTGGTCTTTAAGACTACGTGCATAGACAGAGGAAACCACTACGTGAAGGCGCTTTTTCCTTCACGAGAAGGACACTTTTCCTCCGCTGAATAAGAGGAATACTCGCGATAAGGCGAAGGGCTTGTGTAGCACTTCAGAGATATGTCGGGGAGCTGGGCGTACGTGTCATGCTACACACAATAGAGGCAGTACTCTCCGCAACTGTCTCATATTGGGTTTACCCCTCATACCACTATTGGTTTGCCCTTGCAATACTGCTTTGATCGTAGACCACTATTGGTTTGAGCTTTACCACTCAGCTGACGCATCAAACGACCTCCGCAAATACATGGCCTTCATCATAGGATCACCTCAAGTCCATCGTACTTTTTCAGTCCAAGACTAACCAAATCTTGGTATCTTTGCCTTGGACATCGACCAAAAGGCTCGGAATTGGACTCCACCTCAGCAGAGTCGAGTCCCCATATATTATATATGAATAGCGATAGCATAGTCATTATACCCACCTACAACGAGCGGGAGAACATCGCCCAGATGATCGACACCGTACTCGCACTCCCCCAGCCCTTCCACCTGCTCATCGTCGATGATGGATCGCCCGATGGCACCGCGGCCATCGTCCGAGAGAAGCAAGCAGAATATCCTGGGCGGGTAGTCATCTCCTGGAGCGCTCGGGCAAGCTCGGGCTCGGCACAGCCTACATCGCCGGATTCCAGTGGTCACTACAGCACGACTACGAGTATAGTCTTCGAGATGGACTGTGACTTCAGCCACCCTCCGATGAAGCTACTGGAGCTCTATAAGGCATGTGCCGAAGGAGGAGCAGATGTAGCCGTTGGCTCACGCTATACCCGTGGTGGCCGTGTGAAGAACTGGCCGCTGGATCGCATCCTCATGAGCTATGGGGCTTCGCTCTACGTGCGCCTCATCACCTTCATGCCTGTCAAGGACTCGACGGCTGGCTTCGTCTGCTATCGTCGCCGAGTACTCTCGGACGATGGTCCTTCGAAGTACACTTCAAGGGCTATGCCTTCCAGATCGAGATGAAGTACACCGCCTACTGTCTTGGCTTCAAGATCGAGGAGGTACCCATTACCTTCGAGGATCGCGTGCTGGGGACTTCGAAGATGAATACCTCGATCTTCAAGGAGGCTTTCCTCAGGGTCTTCAGCTCCGCTACTGGCACTGCTTCAAGGGCTTCCCCAACAAGAATACTCACAGCACCAACGCCTAACCCTCCATATACTATGCAGCTCCACTTGGCTTGCAAGCGATCTCTGCTTGTACTCCTCACGGCTTGTGCCCTTCCCGCCCTCAGCATGGCACAGCAGGCTCCCGAGGATCAGCTACTCCGCCTCATCAAGATGCCCCTGAAGAATATCTTCGTGGAGTATCCCAATAAGACGAGTCACAATATCCTCGACAGCCTCGATGCTCGCCTCACTCCACGTGACCTGCACCCAGCTTTCTACGGCTCCTTCGACTGGCACAGCTCAGTACATAGCCATTGGATGCTCGCCGAGATCTCGACTTACCCCGATATCTCTGCGCGAGGCGAGATCATCGCAGCCTTTGATGAGCACTTCACTGAGGAAGATGCGTGGAGAAGCAGCTTACTTTGACCGCAAGCTCTCGGGCAGACTATGAGCGCTACCTATGGCTGGGCATGGCTGATCACGCTCAGCGAACAGCTACATCACCTCGCTGAGCATAGTGCAGATAAGGCTCTGCAGAGAAGGCTAAGAGCTGGGCTACTCATGTCGATATCCTCTCGGACAAGATCGTCGCAAAGTGGAAGGCCTACTGCCCAAGATGACCTACCCCAACCGCATCGGCACACACTCCAACTCCGCCTTTGCACTCGCTTCGCTATTGACTTTGCCCGTGCTCGTGGCGACAAGGAGTTCGAGCAGGCCCTCATCGCCAAAGCGCGTCAGCTCCACCTCGGCGACAGAAGGCACCAGCCGAATGGGGAGCCTAATGCTCTGACTTCTTCTCCCCACGCTGATGGTAGCAGACCTGATGACGCGTGTACTCCCCAGCGAGAGTACGTACGCTGGCTCTCGACTTACTTCACGCCACAGGGCATCAACCGCCTCTGCGAGAAAGCCCGTCGTAAGCGACCTCACCGACTACACCATCGTGCATCTGGTGGGTCTTGCATATACTCGTGCTTGGACGATGGCTCGCATCTCAGGCTACCTCCCTCAGGGGCATCCTCTCAAGGCACGCTTCGCTCGTACATCAGCTCAGATGTATGCCCACGGGATGGATCAGATCTTCCGCTCTGACTATGGAGGTGACCACTGGCTGGCGACTTTGCCCGCTACGCAGAGGAGGTGATGAAGGCCAATGAGATCAAGCACTAAGCTCAGGATACGCCCTACCCATGCGCATCAGTAAGATAGAGAGCAGTGGGCCACGGCGGAGGCGCATGGCTCAATAGACACAGCAACGTCCGCACGGGGATGATCATCGCATCGATCATCTTCATCATCGTCTCCCTCTGGGCATCAGACCGCTTGGTCACTCGTATGGCAGAGGCTGAGCGTCTGAATATGGAGATCTGGGCTAATGCAACTCAGGCCACCACGACGAACGATATCAATACCACCCTCATCTACCTCTCGCGTATCCTCGAGTCAACCCTTCTATCCCGACCATCATCACGGACAAGGAGGGCGCATCATCAGCTACAATAATATTGAGCTACCGAAGGAGGATACGGAGAAATTCCTCTATCAGAAGCTGGCGACCTTTCCACTGGCCTACCCTCCCTATCGTCATGGAGGGCTTACCGATCCGCTCTACCTCTACTATTCCGATAGTAAGGTCACTCCAGCAACTACCATCTTCCCCTACATTCAGCTCGCTGTCTTCTTCCTCTTCCTTGGTGTCGCTATCGTGGCTCTCGTTAGCTTGAAGAAGTCAGACCAGAACCGCATCTGGGAGGGACTGGCTCGTGAGACAGCACATCAGCTGGGTACTCCCTACCTCGTCGCTCATGGCATGGAAGCAGTACCTTGAGAGCACGGGGACCGAAGAGATGGTCACCAACGAAATGGAGAAGGATATCGAGGCGCCTCGCATCATCGCTGACCGCTTTCAGAAGATCGGTTCGTCTCCCAACCTCAAGTCGGCTGACCTGCAAGAGGTCGTCTTGCGTGCCATCCACTCACATGCAGCCACGTATCTCTCCTCAGGTAGAGCTCATCCTCCTCACCATCACTGGACGAAGCTATCGTCGTGAAGCTCAGTGAGCCGCTTGATGGCATGGGTCTTCGAGAATCTCATCAAGAACGCCGTCGATGCTATGGAGGGTAGGGAAGATCACGCTCCAGTACATCCTCAAGATCAGTGGGTCTACATTGATGTCACCGACGCGAGGAGAGGCATCCCCAGAGGGATGCACCGCAATATCTTCCGCCCTGGGGTGACGACTCGTCAGCGTGGGTGGGGGCTCGGTCTCTCTCTGGCACGCCGTATCGTCGAGGATTATCACCGCGGGCATCTACGTCAAGCACTCTGAGCTGGGAGTAGGCACGACCTTCCGTGTCGAGCTCCGTCGCGAGATGGAGTAGCCACTACCCATGACACCATATATTACGAAGCAACGATGGCAGAGCAACTCCACCTCAAGCGACCTCTCGAGAAGAGCGCTACCGAAACTCTATCCCCAGCTACAAAGCCTCACTTGTCGGGAGACCAATCTCATCGCAAATCTTGCCAATACAGCCGCTGCACTCGCTGGGCCTTTCGGCTTCTTCTGGGTCGGCTTCTACTTGGTGGAGGAGATGAGCTGGTGCTTGGGCCATTCAAGGAGATATTGCTTGCACACATCGTCACTGAGGTCGAGGGGTCTGCGGCACAAGTTGGCTCACGGGAAGACGCTTCTCGTCCCCGATGTAGATGCCTTCCTGGGCTATCGCCTGCTCCTCCGCATCACGCTCCGAGATCGTCGTACCGCTGAGAGATACCGCAGGAGAGATCGTGGGCGTCTTGGATATCGATAGTGATCAGCTCTCGGACTTCTCGGAGGACGTAGATCGCTTCGCCCTTGAGCGGATCGCTCTACTCCTCGCTCCCCTATTCTCCAAGGTGAAGCAGTGAAGTCCACTTCATCCCTCACACGCTGCTACCGAGATTCAGCAGCCCCCTACACCTTCGCTGGACACTACCGCCCTCGAAGAGCCTTTGGGCGAGAGCCCTCCTACTTGACGCGCTTCGTGGCAAGCTCCCCACTTCGACTTTGCCGAAGGTACTCCACTGGATATCTTAGCTCTTCACGCTGCGCTCCGTACTTACCAAGAGGGAGCGGAGGAGATCAATGTCTCAGAGTCAGGCACGGCGATGCGCTTCGTCTGCGCTTATCTTGCGGTCACCACCCAGCGCCCCGTGAGGCTCTCTGGTACGGGGCGCCAGCATGAGCGACCGATCGCTCCACTGGTAGAAGCCCTGCGTAGCCAAGGGCGAAGATCACCTACCTAAACTATGAAGGCTATCCCCCGCTACTCATCGAGGCCCCAGCACCTTCGCTGTAGCTTGGGGCTGTGGGCTGGATGCTTCTTCCAGCTCTCCAGTATCTGAGTGCCCTCCTACTTCTTGCGCCAACGCTTCCCACAGGCTTCGAGGGTCGACACACGGCGCTATGGCCTGCCTCGCCCCTATGCGCTGATGACCATAGCCCAGCTCCGAGCAAGGCTTCATCTGGGAGGAAGCTCCCAGCGGTCTCTTCGCTATCGAGGAAGAGGAAGAGGATAGCGCAGTACATCGCCTCTTGATCAAGGCTACGAAGCAGACTGGAGTGCAGCATCCTATGCCTATGCACTCCTCAGCCTCTTGCCCGTAGGCTCTACCATCGAGCTCTCGGGACTCGCACTCCCCTCCCTGCAAGGGGATGCGGCCTATCTTGTGAGCTCTTTGAGCAGCTGGGTGTTCATACCGAGAAGACCGAAGCTAGGGATATGCATCAGCCATACCGCAGAGGAAACCAAGCGCGTGCACTTCACAGCGCACATGAGTGACTGCCCTGATCTCGTCCCTGCCGTCGTCGCCGCACTCGTCGGCCGAGGTGAAGCCTTCTCGCTATCGGGAGTAGCTCATCTTCGTATCAAGGAGTCTGACCGCCTCCAAGCGCTTGCTGACGAGCTGGCGAAGCTCGGTGTCAAAGCTCACCCTTGGCCCCGATAGCCTCAGCTGGGACGGCAAGACACCACTCACCGCTCACGGCTCAGCACCGACGCTCTCACCACATGGCGACCATCGCATAGCCATGGCACTCGCACTACTTGCGCTTCGTGTCCCTAAGCTTCGGATGCAAGAGCCCGAGGTGGTAGCCAAGACTTCCTCGCTTCTGGCGGAGAGTCGCCCCCTGCATCATGCAGCAGACCCGAATAGAGGTGGTGAGCAGGACAAACAAAGCAGCGCCATGGCTCGAGGCTGAGGGAGCGCTGCTATCTATGTTCATGCGAGCTTAGGGGAGCATCAGAGGCGAACATAGGGTCCCAAACAGGGGAGCTGCACGGGCTTCGTCTTCAGAGGTCAAGCACCTTCTGCGTGGCGTACTTCTTGTTCACTACGAGACGGAAGGTATAGGCATCGAACCACGCATCGGTCATGATGATATGGCCCTTGACACCCGTCTTCTCACCCCAGCTATTCTCGACCTTCCACTTCACGGGCTTACCCGAAGCATCGAGGTCTACAGCCTTGAGAGTCATGGCGTGCGTCGATCCACTGTCGAAGGTCTGGATGCGCTCAGCCTTATCCATATCGAAAGGGATAGCCGAGGGCGAAGCGTAATCAGTAGTTATCAGAGCAGCGATACCACCGAGCGATCCAGCTCACGGCCGACGTCGCAGGAGTAGTACATCATCGTATTGTCCTTGAGCGAAGCGATAGCCATCTGCTTGATCTCATCCATGGGGAGGTTGACGTACGTCCAGTTCTTCCCATCATAGGCGTGACGGTCGTACTCGATCTCATAGACCTTGTAGTAAGGGGCGAGAGGGTCATTCATCAGCGCGACGAATTGGCCACGGAGGTCAGCACCGACGAAGCGCTCATAGAAGGACTGAGGCGTATGGGTCTCGGTAGAGATCGCCTTGCCGTCCTTATCCTTCAGCGTATAGGTGAGAAGGAAGTCGGGAGGGCACGCCGAGGTTGAGGCTCAGGAGGCGGTAGACCTTCTTCAGACCGATCCTCCTTGCGCTTGCGAGAGCTGAGCGAGTGATTCGCCCTTCTCAGAAGCCTTACGCAGCTGGATCCCCGTCTGACGGAGCGTACGAGCGAGCATCTTACCCAGCAGCTTGGTATTGCTACTCGAGGCGGTCTCAGGGCATGACCTCAGCAGGGTACGACACCATACTTATAGAGTTGTCGGAGATCCCCGTGAACTGGCCACCGTCATTGATGGGGTTCTTGAAGAGCCACTCTACCTTCGCATCGTTGATAGGGAGCTTACGCGTCTCGATGATCCCTTCGAGGAAGAGGTTCGCCTTCTCCAGCTGGTCCCAGAAGAAGGAGTAGTTCTGCGAGAAGAAGAACGTGCCGGACTTCTCACGAGTCATCAGCTGAGCGCGAGGACATTGAGCCCCGTGAAGAGCCAGCAGCGTCCGCTCTGCTTCTGGTCGGTGATACCGGAGCTCTGTACCTCGATGGAGAACTTATCTTCGATCGAGCGTGGGCGCTGATTGTTGATGAAGAAGTCCTGCATCCCTTGTACGGCGATGGCGTTGTGGAGTGCCTTCTCGGTAGGGACTTAGGCTCACTCTGACGAAGCTCTTCGAGGAGCTTGGGGTGATAGCACCGTCCTTGAGAGCTCTGGGCGTGAGAGCGCAGCCGTAGAGCCCCGAGAGCAGAGGAGAAGGGCTAATGAAGTCGTTAGGACTGATTTCATAGGTCTTATTATAATTATATGAAGTATGCGAGGTTAGAGGGTTCTCTTCCTTGTCGAACCACGAGGCGTACATCTGGTAATTATTGCGATGCGCTCGTTGAGCTCCGTCCCTGCTCGGGGAGACCTTCTTGACGAGGCTTGAGCACGCCATGCCCACGAGGGTGTAGGGCTCGATGATGGTCTTGGATCAGGACGACCGAGCCTGCAGCTACGATAGCTCCTTCGCCGACGACGACATCATCCATCACGACGGATCCCATGCCGATGAGGGGCATAGTCACGGATATGGCAGCCGTGGAGCGTGACATTGTGCCCGACGGAGACATTGTCGCCGATCTCGATCGTGGACTTCTGATAGAGGGTGTGTAGGACAGAGCCGTCCTGGATATTGACATTGTTGCCGATGCGGATGGAGTTGACGTCACCGCGGAGGACGGTGTTGAACCAGTACTGCAGCCCTTCCCGAGGACGACATCTCCGACGATGGTAGCGTTGACGGCGAGGAAGCAGTCCTCACCGATCTGAGCGCGATGCCTCGTACAGTCTGTATGAATGCCGCATGATGCTTATTGTTGTTGCTTAGCTACGCAAAGATAATAGAATCCCCGCAGGGCAAAGGCCAGGCCGACAGTTCGATTCGTTGAGGGCGAAGGCGCAGCGGTCGGCGAGCCGTAGCATCTGAAGAAAAAGATTTGCTCGCTACAATGAGATATACTCTGGATATATCTTGCGAAAAATCAGGAAAGCACTGGGAAAAAGTCACGCCTTCGCTCGACGTCTCATTCGCCGTCGAGCGAAACACAGCGAGCCGACGACCGACGGCGCATAAGCCGTCGGGCGAAGCGAAGGTTTTTCTTCGATGGCTTTGCAACTTTATCCGAGATGAATCCGAAGTTTTTCTGAGAGTAATACGGCTTTATCTGAGAAGAAGTAGGCCTTCCCCGTGATAAAGGAGCCTATTCTCCGCTCCTTGCAAGGGCAAAATCCAGCGAAAGCAGCCCCTTTCCTTAGACCCCTGCCAAGTCCTTCCTCAATTCGCCTCGGCAAGCACCTGGACACGCGCATGGCGATATTACCCCGCTTATACTACCTTTGTAGCGCTCGATGAAGAGCGACAATGCTACGAAAGACAATGCTTATACGACGACACGTACTCCTCCTCACCCTCAGTAGTATGAGCCTCGCGGCTCCCCGACTGGCAGCACTTTAGCAGGTACAGCCTACGACCGACGGTCGCCCTCCAAGCCTTCGCCCTGGACAGCCTCGTGGCTCAAGGGACGGACTACTATACCCCTACCCTGTCTCTTCTCGCTCTCACTCCTGGAGCTTCTCGCCAGCCTCAGTCTCTCCTCAGCAGCTCCTGCGAGCTACTATCAGGCGGGAGGACCAGTCCCTACCAGTCTACCTCCTTCATCAGCCCCACTCTGAGGAAGAGAGACGACGAAGAGCTGACTCGACTCTCTCCCCGTCTCGAGCACTAGGCCTGAGCTTTCTGCCCCCGAGCTGAGCTTCCTCCCCCGACATCTGGCCCCGACCTTAGAGCACCTTCCTATCGACCTCTCGGGACTCAATAGCTACAGCTACGGACTCCTGCCAGCGTATGTCTCGCCCATATCCTGCCCTCGGGAGACTGGTATCGGTGGACGAGGGTTCAGCTCCAAGCCCAAGACCCTCGTGCTGACGTCCCAGCTTTTGAGTCTACGAGCGTAGCCCTCTCCATTACCCGGAGAGATCCCCACTGGGTGTGACAGCTACCCTCCCAGGATCTCAGCCTGTCGGTCCTCGCAGCAGCGCCACTGGATCACTGCGAGGTATGCGTACAGTCCTCACAGAATCACGTCTCGGAGACAGCTGGTACAGAGGCAGCACCTCCAACCTCAACCTCTTTATGAGGACGTTTACTCGGGCTACGCTACGTCACCAGCGTGTCAGTGGACCAACGAGATAGAGAGCAAGCTGAACGTCTACAGTGCCGAGAAGGATGGCGTGCATCGCTACCGCATCGCAGATGACCTACTGCCTGCACTCAACTACGGTCTGAGGCTTGGAACAGATGTACTATACCATCGACGCTGAGCTCCGCACAGCTCCTCCACTCCTATCTGGAGAATAAGCACAGCCTACAGTCTGACTTCCTCGCTCCATACACGATCAACGTGGGGCTCGGGATGAAGTACGACTACTCAATGAAGTCAACGAGAGTCTACGGTCGCTCCTTCGACCTCTCGATCAACGTCGCTCCTCTCCTACAATCTTCGCGCGACAAAGGATAGCCACATCGACTTAGGGCGTCACGGTCTGAGCCCCGACAAGCTCTGGTATCAGCGCATCGGCTCCACGATCCGTGCGGACTGGCAGTGGCGCGTGAACATGAACCTCACCTGGACCTCACGATTCTACTTCAACACCTCCTACCAGCAGGTCGAAGCCGAATGGGAGAACACGCTGGATATAGCATGACCCTTTCTTCTCCACGCGCCTCAATCTCAACCTCCGCTACGACGATGCCGTGCGTCCCGCACCAGGATGGAACAAGCACCTCCAGTACAACGAGCTCCTGAGCTTCGGCTTCAACTACCGCCTCTGAGCTGGAGTCCTCAGCAAGACTTCCTCCACACGATACCAAGTAGCCCTCCCCATCACCCTGCTTAGCAGTGATGGGGAGGGCTACTCTCTATGCTCACAATCAGAAAGTGTGCAGGTCTAAGCAAAAAGCCGTACCTTTGCCCAAGGTTTACCGGAACAGGGGACTCACCCCACTCAAGAAATGATAGCAAAGAACTAATGTCCTTCTTCGAAGATAGCTTTAAGAAACACTGGGATCTGCCCGCGATGTCCAACTACGAAGGACAGACCTATACCTACGGACAGATGACCGAAGCCATAGACGAGGTGGCACCAATCTTCCGACTCAAGGGTCTACAGCGTGGCGACAGGTCGCTCTCATGAGGCAGGACTCTGCTGAATGGGCGATCTTCTTCATAGCCGTCATCACCTATGGTGCGGTGATCGTACCCATCCTGCAGGACTTCCTCCTGCTGATGCGATGCAGATCATCGACCACTCTGAGTCGAAGCTCTGGCGATCAATGCCCATCTGTGGAGCAACTTATGCGCCAGAGGGCATCCCTTAGTATCTACGATCCTGGACTTCGAAGGGGCACTATCCTCACGGCACGCCCGGCTATACAGCAGTTCGCCGATGCCAAGGCCAACCACAAGGCACAGTACCCCACAGGTATGCGCCCCGAGGATGTCAGCTACTACCACACCCCGAATGAAGAGCTCCTCGTACTGAACTATACCTCCGGTATGACAGGGCTTCAGCAAAGGGGTCGTGCTCTCGGATAACCTTCGCTGGGAACTCGCCTTCTGTATCGAGCGAGTATCATCCGCTGAATGAGACCTACTGTGCTTCCTCCCGATGGCACATGTCTGCAGCTGCATGATCAACCTCTTCCTCATGTGACTGGCATGGTACCCGTGTCGTCGTGCTGGGTAGATTCCTTCGCCCAAGATCCTCGGTGTAGCTTTTCAAGAAGGTGCGCCCACGGTCATCATCTCGTACCGCTCGTCCTGGAAGATCTATCAGAATACGCTTTCAGCCCATACTCAAGAGCCGCAAAGGTCGCTTCATGCTCTCCCGCTGCCCATCCTGCGCAATGTGGTCTATCGCAAGATCCGCGAGCAGCTCTCCGAAGGCCTGGCGGAGCATTCCGTCAGGTGATCGTCGGGGAGCTGCCCTCAATCCCGAGGTCAGGCAGAATTCCTCAAGCGCATTGCTTCCCCATCACCGTGAGGCTATGGCATGACAGGTGTGCTCCACTCATCTCCTTCATCCGAAGCAGAGGAATGGCGTCTGCAGCTCCTGCGGTCGTGTACTCGAGCCTTATGTGGAGCACGTATCGCTCCTCTCAATGACGAGCAGACACCTCTGCCACCGCCTCCGAGATCGGTGAGATCCAGGTGCGTGGGAGAATGTCTGCATAGGCTCACAAGAACCCCGAGCAGACGGCAGCACTCTTCACCGAAGATGGCTGGATGCGCACGGGGACCTCGGCGCTGATGGATAGCGACCACTTCCTCTATATCCGTGGTCGCTCCAGGCCGTCTCCTCGGTAGCAACGGGCAGAATATCTGCGAAGAGCTGGAGGCTAAGATCGGCATGCTTCCTACGTGCAGAGAGCTCGTACTGATGCGCGATGGGAAGCTGGAGGCACTCATCGTCCCCAACATGCCGCTCATCGAGCAGGCAGGCATCACGCTGGACGAAGCATGGGAGGCTATCCAGGCTAGCGCGCTGCTCAACCAGCAGGTCGGTAGCTATGAGAAGATCCAGCGCTTCGAGCTGCGCACCGAGCCCTTCGAGAAGACTCCCCAAGCAGAGCATTCGCCGCTACCTATATAAGTAGGGAGTAGCATCCACCGCTCCCCACCTCGGAGGTGAGATAATCGCACCTCCCATACTCTGGTCTAAAAGGACCGAGCATGGAGGTGCTTCTTTCATGCGTGAAATAGACCACACCAGACGTGTAATTTGAGTGGCTTTTTAATATCTTTGCATAAATCCATGTTGTCCCCGCCACTTGGGTCATGGGCACAACGAGAAGGAGACATCGCGAGCTTACGTCAAGTAGGCCTCGGCGATACATAAATGTGAATACATAGAAGAATAAAGCATAGAGACAATGAGGACGCTTACATTAGATCTCTCCGGGATCTACACCGCTGTCACACCCAGAGTGTCCAAGCATGGGAAGAAAAAGTAACCAGTACCAACAGCAGCTCCACGCATGGCACAGGGCTGGGTAATGACTTCTGAGGGTGGATCAACCTCCCTGTGAGATCAGCGAAGAGCAACTCTCATCATCGAAGAGGCTGCCCGTGGACTGCAAGAGCGCTGCGACTATGTCGTGACATCGGCATCAGTGGGAGCTACCTCGGTGCGCGCTTGTCATCGAAGCACTCACCCCATCCTTTGAAGCCTATCAGACGAAGAACACCGCTCCTCAGGTGATCTTCGCTGGGCACAACATCGGTGAGGACTACCTCAGTGAGCTCGTAGCCTTCCTCCGAGACAAGCGCTTCGGTCTGATCAATATCTCCAAGAGCGGTACGACGACGGAGCCCGCTATCGCCTTCCGCATCCTCAAGGCGCTCCTCGAAGAGCAGGTAGGACGCGAAGAAGCTCGCGAGCGCATCATCGCCGTCACAGACAAGGCGCGTGGCGCCCTGCGTACCCTCGCAGACAAGGAGGGCTATAAGACCTTCATCATCCCCGACGACATCGGTGGTCGCTTCTCCTGTACTGACCCCCGTCAGTCTGCTTCCCATCGCCGTAGCTGGCTTCGATATCCGTGAGCTCGTCCGCGGTGCTACGCGAGATGAAGGCGCTTGTCGATGAGCCCGTCCCTCGCAGAGAACCCTCCGCACTCTACGCTGCCGGCTCGCAACAGCCTCTATCAGGCTGGTAGAAGATCGAGATCTCGGTAACTTCCATCCCCGCCTCACTACGTCGGAGGTGGTGGAAGCAGCTCTATGGTGAGCGAGGGGAAGGACCATAGGGTATATTCAATGCCTCGGTAGACTTCTCTGCTGACCTGCACTCCATGGGGCAGTGGATCCAGGAGGGCGGCGCTCTATCTTCGAGACGATCGTCAGCATCACTGAGCCCAACACTACCCTACGCATCGGGTCAGACGAAGCCAGCCTTGATGGCCTGAGCTACCTCGCCGGCAAGCGTGTCGATGAGGTCAATAAGATGGCTGAGCTCGGTGTACGCGTAGCACATATCGATGGTGTGTCCCCAACATCCGTCATGCTCCCCCAAAGCTGGATGCCTACTCGTCGGGCAGCTCTTCTGCTTCTTCGAGAAGGCCGTCGGTATCGAGTGGCTACATGCGAGGTCAATCCTTCAACCAACCCGGTGTCGAAATGCCTGCAAGAATATGTCGCTCTACTTGAGAAGCCTGGCTTCGAGGCTGAGACCGAGGCTATCAAGGCTCGTCTGAGTAACACTCCACACCACATGGAATATAACAATCAACTGCCCACCATCATTTCTCCCGAATACGGCCGCCATATCCAAAAATATGGTAGCCACTGTAAGATCAGGATCGCATGAGGGCGGAATGCTTGTTGCCCGCAGTATCATACGCTCCATGAAAGCCATTGTACCCGAAGGGTGCAGGCATCGACAAGGAGACCATCTACTGGGATCACCTCGCTATCATGGCCGACTTCGAGCTCGATGTCGACTACCCCAAAGGACCATCACCAGGAGGCGATCAGCACGAGACGCATAGCCCCGAGTACCCAGGGCACTTCATCAAGTACCGCTACCATGGTCACTTCATCGAGGGCACGAGTCCAGCGTGTATGCGCTATGGAGATGGGTCCTGGGCGTGCTGCAGCGGAGTACTTCATCGCACTGCAGATGAAGCGCGACTACATGACGTGGAGATCAAAGGGACACGTCGAGGACATCAAGATCTTCAAGGACCTCTTGCGAGCTCTCCGATGGTCAGATCCTCCTCACTCCTGAGAACTGCACAGCTCAGCATCAACCTAACACAACTAGACAAAACCAGGTAGCTCAGAAGCCTCTCAACAGCAAGAGGCTAGAAGAAATAATTCAGCTCCGGTACCACTCACTACTACATGGCATCCTACGTAATTGAAGGCTATTCCCTGCAGGGTAGCATCCGCCCCCAAGGCGCAAAGAACAGAGCGCTCCAGATCATCTCCGCTGTCCTCCTCACCCCGAGGTCGTGACGATCCACAACATCCCCAACATCCTCGTGAAACAACCTCATCGACCTACTCGCCACATCGGCTGAAGGTGACTGCGCCTCAATGACGAGGGTAGCTGCTACCTTCCAGGCTGACAAGTCAACATCGACTATCTCCACAGTGAGGGTTCCTCAGTCGCTCACGAGCACTCGCGGATCCATCCTCATGGCTGGGGCTCTGCTTGGGCGCTTTGGCTACGCTATCTTCCCAAGCCTGGGGGCGACAAGATCGGCCGTCGCCGTCTAGATACGCATCTCATCGGCTTCCAGGAGCTCGGTGCTAGCTGTGTCTATGACTCCGACAAGAAGAGCTACATCCTCGAGGCTAAGAAGCTTCAGGGGAAGTATATGCTCCTCGATGAAGCCTCCGTCACGGGTACGGCGAACATCCTCATGGCAGCAGCTCTTGCCGAAGGACGACGACGATCTACAACGCAGCTTGCGAGCACCTCCAGCAGCTCTCCAAGCTCCTGGTACGTATAGGTGCACAGATCGAAGGTATCGGCTCAACCGCCTCACCATCCAGGGCGTGAAGGAGCTCCATGGTAGTAGAGCATGCCATGCTCCCCGACGATGATCGAGGATCGGTAGCTTCATCGGTATGGCAGCTATGACGAACTCTGAGCTGCGTCATCACCAACGCCAGCATCGACGACTGGCATCATCCACAGGCATTCCGCCGTCTGGGTATTACGGTAGAGGAGCAGGGCGATGACCTCTTCATCCCCCGCCACTAACGGCTACGAGATCGACGCACTTCATGGACGGCTCTATCTTGACCGCGCAGATGCTCCATGGCTGGGCTGACGCTGAGACCTTCTGAGCGTCTTCCTCGTCAGCCACCCAGGCCGGGGTAGCGTACTCATCCATCAGAAGATGTTTGAGAGCCGCCTCTTCTTCGTAGATAAGCTCATCGATATGGGGCCTCAGATTATGCTCTGTGACCCCCACCGCGCCGTCGTCATCGGTCTCGGTCAGTCGCACCAGCTGCGGCGCTACGAAGATGATCCTCTCCCGACATCCGCGCAGGTATCTGCCCTGCTCATCGCAGCGATGAGTGCAGAGGTACCAGCACGATCAATAATATTGAGCAGATCGACCGTGGCTATCAAGACATCGCAGCCCGCCTGAATGCTCTTGGAGCCCGTATCTCCCGCCTCTAAACGATGCTGCGTAAGGAAGACTTCGAGCATATAGGTACCTTGGGCCGTGCCCATGGTACGCAGAGTGAAGTGTCATGCGCTTCCGTAGACCTCTCGCAGGTCTGTGGGAGGAGCTGACACCTCACTCCTCTCAATGCTGGAGGAGCAGGTCTGCTCATCTACCGTGTGCTAAAGCGTCGCACCAAAGGGGAGGATATTGACCTCATCACCTTCTCTGGTATCACGACGAAGGACGAAGCAGACGCCCTCACAGGACGTCCCGTTTGGCTGGATCGTGACTACCTCTCTGGTGAGGAAGATGTCGAGGACATCTTCGACCTCCAGCACTTTGTCGGCTTTGACCTCTACGATGCCTCTACACAAAGCTGTGTAGGGCGTGCTGTGAAGATGGGCGAATCGACCATCAATATCTCTACTGCGAGTCGACGACGACTGCTGGCGAGCTTATCCTCCCTATCTCCGAGGAGCTCATTGAGCGCCTTGACCTCCAGGGGCACCGCCTCTATCTGCATATCCCCGCAGGACTACTTGAACTATAATATCAGCCCTGCATCCATTACCTTGCACCCTTTGCAACCCATTATTTTATGCGTCCGACAGTAGCCTCTCCTCGGTTTGACGAAGAGCCTTTATTCACTGGCAACTCGGTCTTCAAGCACCAGTCAGCAGCCCTTATCTCCATCCCGCAGCACAAGCAATTAGCCGATGGAGAGCACCTCTATCTGAAGAGTCAGGGCGACTATTACCTCATCTTCCTCCTCTCTGGGAAGATCACTACCTACATGAATGGAGAGCAGGAGTCTCAGCACTTCGCAGCGAAGAGCATAATCTTCGTCCCGATGGGTACCCTCCTCAATATCGTGGCCGAGGGAGAGACTTCATGCATTACCTTCCACTTCCTCCCCAGCGTACATCTCTGTGCTCGTCAGTGCCCTGAGCGTCCAAAGAAGAAGAGCTTCCAGCTCCCCGATTCGCATAAGGGGAAGGATCTCACGGTGCTCCCTATGTCCCATGGTATTGACCTCTGGACATGTGCCATCATAGAGTACCTACAATACTCCCTCTCGACCTGCGCCTCTTTGACGTAAAGCTTCAAGAACTCTTCCTCCTGCTACGCATGAACTATGCTCGCCGCGTCCAAGAGGAATTCCTTCGAGGCTTCCACTGCAAGCGCTCAGGCTTCAGCTGTCAGGGTCTTCAAGCATCACCTCTCGTGTCGCAATGTGGAGGATCTGCCAGCAAGCTCGGCGTACCCTGCGACGCTGACGCGTATGTTCGATGATGAATTCGGTGTCTCTCACTGAAGTGGCTTCTCCAGCAGCGCGCCCGCCATGTGTACAAGGATCTGGTCGATAGCAACCTTCATCTTACGGAGATCTCTGAGCGCTATTACTTCTCCTCACCTGGCTACCTATCAGCATTCTGCCGCCGTATGTTCGGTCTCTCCCCGCTGAAGATTCGCCGAGGACAAGGATTACATCAAGACGATACTGCCGAAGATCTCGAGGAATGAAGCCACAGACTGAGCTTGCAGCACTCGCTGCATGGATACTCATCTCATTAGGTCTCTTCACTCCTGGACTTATGCTTCTCGGGGGGACACTCCTCCCGACCCCATCAGTAGATGCACAGCTGATCACGAATACCGTGATCTCGCTGTGCATCTTTTACTCCTACCTTCTTCCTTCCCTCGGGGAAAGCTGCTTGGAGCAGGATCTCCCAACCGCTACCAGCCAAGTACCGAAAGCCTAAGCATAGCTTCTCCATCCTCGGGCTCTCTCTCCTCGTCCTTCTTCTTGCTCAGCTCCTCTATATGGGGATTATAGTCCTTGCTCAGAAGCTTGGCTATCCTGTACAGGATGCTGTCGAGGCTCGACTACTACAGCTTCTCAGCAGTGGAGAAGGTTCTCGCCCCCTACTCTTCCTCACGATGGCAGTTGTCCCAGCCATCACCGAAGAGTTCTTCTTCCGAGGTCTTCTCCAGGGTACACTACTAGCGTGTCTTCCTGCACGCGTTGGCTTCCGATCATCCTCTCAGCAGGGATCTTCGCTCTCTTCCATGGAGCTATCGTAGGGCTTCCCCAGCCGCATGCTCTTAGGGATGATGCTCGCTACCTTGCAGTAGACTCACGCAACCTCCGTCTCCCCGATACTCCTCCACTTTTCTCAACAATACATTAGCTCTCCTCTCCATCCTTTAATCTCACGGAATACTACAATGAGGCGACTCTTCCGCAACCCAACACTCATCAATGAAGGCCGCTCCTTCACCGCTCTCTCTTGACCTCAGGTGCTCTCATCGAGCGCATATACGAGGGAGAGAATAGCTTCCCCTGAAGGCCTCCTCAGTGAAGTCGACGAAGTAATCCCAGCAGAAGGCCTCTGGCTCCTGCCAGAGCTCGCATCGATGATCAGGTGCACTTCCGCGAGCCTGGGCTCACGCACAAGGCCACGATAGAGGTGAGAGCCGTGCCGCTATCGCTGGTGGTACGACCTCCTTCATGGAGATGCCCAATACCAAGCCCCTACGACAAGCCTCGAGGCCTGGGAGTGGAAGATGCAGCGTGCCTGCTGAGACCTCGTGGGCCATCTACCCTTCTTCTTCGGGGGAGTAATGATAATGCCGATGAGATCCAGCGAATTGATGCACGTCATGCCCCTGGACTCAAGCTTTTCCTCGGCTCATCGACGGGTAATATGCTTGTCGATGATAAGAAGACCCTTGAGCGTATCTTCTCTGAGACCGACCTCATCATCGCCACGCACTGCGAGAAGGAAGAGATCATCCGAGCTAACCGCGAGCACTACCTCGCCACCGTGAGCGAGAGAAGCTCGATGTACACTACCACCCTCTCATCCGCAGCGAAGAGGCATGCTATCGCTCCTCGAGTGAAGCCGTCGAGCTGGCGACACGCCTTGATAGCCGCCTGCACATCCTCCACGTCTCGACGGAGCGTGAGCTCTCCCTCTTCCGCAATGACCTCCCACTTGCGAGAAGAAGATCACAGCCGAGGTCTGTGTGCACCACCTCATCTTCACCGATGCCGACTACGATCGCTTAGGCAATCGCATCAAGTGGAATCCAGCTGTCAAGACCCTCCGAGATCGTGAGGCGCTTCGTGCAGCCGTTCGCTCGGGACTCGTCGACATCGTAGCCACCGACCACGCGCCACACCTCCTCACTGAGAAGGAAGGCAACTGCCTCACCGCTGCCAGTGGTGGTCCGCTCACGCAGTATGCCCTCATCTCCATGCTTGACATGGCCCGCGAAGGCATATTTACAAAGGAACTGATCGTGGAGAAAATGGCACACCGCCCTGCCGAGCTCTTCGCTATCGAGAAGCGAGGCTACCTGCGCGAAGGCTACTATGCCGACCTCGTCCTCATCGATCCCGAGGGCAAGACATCCCGTCAAGACTGAGAGCATCATCTCCCTCTGCGGTTGGTCACCCTTCGAAGGTCACACCTTCGGTCACCGTGTCGAGGCTACCTATATCAATGGGGACTGTGCCTATCGCGCAGGAGTACTCAGCGAAGTACGCCCATCGGTAGCTCCACTCCTCTACTCGCGTCCATAGCCCGACACCCTTCTTTTCACCAGTGTAGCCCCTTCTCCGAGGTACTGTTAGACCTCAGAGAAGGGCTACACTATGAATCTAACCTACACTGGGTGAAGAGCGATTGAAAAGGAGACCATTGCGCAAGGCCATCCTCACAGCTTGCACTTTCCTCCTTCAGAACTTCTCAGCTTAAAGCCTCCGATTTTCGAGGGAAAGAAGGTACGAGTAATGAAGAGGTAGTCTTACACATGGTTTCATAATAGTTATGGGTGCGTGGGCAGAGCTATATAGGATGATGAAGAAGCTATAGCTTTGGACCGATTCCATATAGCTTTGCTTGGATTCCTATATAGCTTTCGGTGCGAAGCTATATAGCTTTGTGAAGTGATCTATATTAGGTTGTTGCCCGCGTAGGGACAAAAAGTTGTGGACGAGTGGTAGATAAGTTTGGGCTACGTACGTGGCTCTAATATCTACGTACGTGGATATTTGAGATTTACGTGCCTGGTCTTTAAGACTACGTGCGTAGACAGAGAAAACCACTACGTGATAGGCGCTTTTTCCTTCACGAGAAGGACACTTTCCTCCGCTGGATAAGAGAGAATACGCGCGATAAGGCGAGGGAGCTTGTGTATCACTTCGGAGAGGCATATCAGGAGCTGGGCGTAGCGATGCCTTAGCATTCTAAATAGAGGGTAGGGACTCTGCAACAGTCTCTGAAATGGTCGAATATACTCCAGGTATACTTAGTACCAGTACTCCTCCACCAGTCAACAGACTGATATGCAAGATCCTACAGTCCTCCAGTCTGACCTGGGGAATCACGACCCTATCACCAATGAGAAATAGGAGGAGACTACTTCCTGATAGTTTAAGCTACGACACTCACGTAACGAAGAGGCATCGCACAAAGGGGCTTTTTCATTAACTTTGTAGTAAAGACAACGATAGCTCTCCTTGCCCTCCTCCTCGGTCGACAGGGAGCATTTTTCACGCTTACGAAATAGATCTACCCACTCCGATGAAGTCGAGTCTCTGTGCGCTCCTTCTGCGCCACGGCCCTACCGCTACTGCCATCACAGGCTGCGGTACGACCAGACAACATACCGCTGCTCTCAGCCAGCTCTACCCCACGCAAGACCGCTACGTGGTCATCCTCTCACTTGATGGCTTCCGCGCCGACTACCAGGGGCGTTGCGCTACCCCAACCTCGATGCGATGGATCGTGAGGCTTGCTGGTCGCTTCCGGCCCCTCCCTACCCCACGCTGACCTTCCCCAACCACTACTCGATGGCTACAGGGCTTTATCCCAACAATCACGGGACTCGTCGGCAATGAGTTCTGGGACGAGCGTGGTGCACGCTATCGCCTCGGCGACCGCAAGGCCGTAGCAGATCCCGCCTTCTACAAGGGCGAGCCACTGTGGAATGTAGCGCGTCGCCACGGTGTGAAGTCTGCCAGCTTCTTCTGGGTAGGTAGTGAGACTCCCGTCGGAGGACATCACCCCTGACCGCTGGAAGAAGTTCAACGACAAAGGTACCCTACACGGATCGTGCTGACTCAGTACTCAGCTGGCTGAATCTCCCTGCGGCAGAGCGCCCACATCTGGTCATGTGGTATATCGAAGAGCCCGACCATACAGGCCACCACAACGGGCCTGAGTCTCCTAAGACCCTACGCATGGTAGAGAAGATGGACTCAGTCATCGGCTACTTCCGCAAGGGACTCGCTAAGCTCCCCATCCATCAGCAGGTAGACTTCATCCTCGTCTCAGACCATGGGATGCAGTCCTTCGACCGTAGCAAGTCGGTCAACCTCGCAGACTACCTCCCTATCGATAGCTTTGAGCATGTCGCTACGGGGCCCTTCACTCACCTCTACCCCAAGAAGGGCTATACCGAGACGGCATATAAGATCCTGGAAGAAGGTGCCCCATATCGGTCTATCGTAAGGTGAGCTACCCGCTCGCCCACACTTCAGCAGCAGCCCCCGCATCGGTGAGCTGGTACTCATCGCAGACCCGGCACAGATCTTCTTCCGTCCCCAAGGCATCCCAAGGACTTCCTCCATGCTGGACATGGCTTCGATAATAAGAATCCTGAGATGTGACGCCATCTTCAAGGCTGTCGGCCCAGACTTCAGCCTGGTCGCAAGGTCTCAAGCCCATCCCCAACATCACCCTCTACCCCTCGTCTGCTGCATCCTCGGCCTCCAGCCTGGCACGCACGATGCAGACGAAGCCCTCGCCTCTTCACTCCTCAAGAAGAAGTAGTCGCTAGCTCCTATGATCATTGCACAGAAGAAGCGCAAAGAGAATATCGCAGAATACCTGCTCTATATGTGGCAGGTAGAGGACCTCATCCGTGCTGCAGGCGTCTCCCCTGAGGGAGTCGAGCAGCTCCTCCTCCCCCGCTACGACGTCGACGAAGAGAAGCGTGCCGAGATCCGCTCATGGTACCTTGAGCTCATCGAGATGATGCGCACCGAGGGCAAGGTACAGGCGGGTCACCTTGACGTCAACCGCATCGTACTGATGCAGCTCGAGGAGCTTCACCGCCGCCTCATCAGCAATCCCAATGACATCGTCTACTCGGGACTGCACCTGCAGATACTCCCAGCTCTCATCCAGCTCCGAGGCAAGAATAACGGAGCAGTGGAGAGCGACCTTGAGACTTGCTTCAATGCCCTCTATGGCTATATCACCCTCAGCCTTCAGCATAAGGAGGTCAGCGAGGAGACCAAAAAGTCAATGAAGCAGATCAGCGCCTTCCTCGCTATGCTTGCTCACCGCTACAAGATGGAGCAAGAGGGCATCGAGGCCGAAGACACTACTCACAATTAGATCCCCCTACATGAACGAATATAAGAAAGAGATCGACCAGCGACGTACCTTCGCTATCATCAGTCACCCTGACGCCGGTAAGACTACCCTCACAGAGAAGCTCCTCCTCTTCGGGGGGGCTATCCACGTAGCAGGTGCCGTCAAGAGCAACAAGATCAAGAAGACGCGACGAGTGACTGGATGGAGATCGAGAAGCAGCGTGGTATCTCCGTGGCTACCTCCGTCATGGGATTTGAGTACGCTGGCTACAAGATCAACATCTTGGACACCCCTGGTCACCAGGACTTCGCTGAAGATACCTTCCGTACCCTCACCGCTGTCGATAGCGTCATCATCGTCATCGACGGGAGCTAAGGGGTAGAGACTCAGACCCGCCGTCTCATGGAGGTGTGCCGTATGCGCAAGACGCCCGTGATGGTCTTCATCAATAAGATGGACCGCGAGGGGCAGGATCCTGTTGACCTACTTGATGAGATCGAGAAGGAGCTGCAGATACGTGTACGCCCTCTCTCTTGGCCCATCGATATGGGGCAGCGCTTCCGTGGTGTCTACAACATCCACGAGGGTGCACTCAATCTCTTCACTCCTGACAAGCAGCGTATCACCGAGAGCGTCACGATCACAGACCTCAACTCCTCCGAGCTCGAGCAGCCATCACACCTGAGCAAGCAGAGAAGCTCCGTATGGATCTGGAGCTTGTTGATGGGGTATACCCCGAGTTTGACCGCGAAGAATATCTGTCAGGCGATATCGCTCCCGTGTTCTTTGGCTCGGCACTCAACAACTTCGGGGTGCAAGAGCTCCTCAACTGCTTCGTAGAGATCGCGCCATCTCCACGCCCCGTCAAGGCCGAGGAACGTGAGGTATCGCCCTACGAACCCGCCTTCACAGGCTTTGTCTTCAAGATCCATGCAAACATGGACCCCCAACCACCGTAGCTGTATCGCCTTCATCAAGATCTGCTCCGGTCGCTTCGAGCGTATGCGAGCTACAAGCACGTACGCCTCGGTAAGAGCTTGAGTTCAGCAGCCCAACAGCCTTCATGGCCCAGCGTAAGGAGACGGTAGAAGAGGCCTTCGCAGGCGACATCATCGAGCTACCTGACACGGGGAACTTCCGCATCGGTGATACCATCACGGCTGGCGAGGAGCTTCACTTCAAAGGGTCTCCAGCTTCTCCCCGAGCTCTTCAAGTACATCGAGAACCAAGATCCGATGAAGACTAAGCAGCTCGCCAAGGGGTATCGACCAGCTCATGGGCGAGGGCGTAGCACAGCTCTTCGTCAATCAGTTCAACGGTCGTAAGATCATTGGTACGGTCGGACAGCTCCAGTTCGAAGTCATCCAGTACCGCCTACTCCACGAGTATGGCGCCGCCTGTCGCTGGGGGCCTATCAGCCTCTATAAGGCATGCTGGATCGAAAGCGATGATCCCGCAGAGCTGGAGAACTTCAAGAAGCGTAAGTCACAGTTTATGGCGAAGGACCTCGTTGGTCGATGATAATATCTGGCCGACTCGGGCTATGTACTGACAATGGCCAGCAGGACTTCCCCAAGATACGCTTCCACTTCACCTCCGAATTCGGTAAATAATACCATATTTTAATTCTACACAATTACATGAAAGCAATCAAGCAAGTAGCCTCCCTACTTCTGGCTACGATCCTCTCGGTGGGTGCCGTAAGCGCCCAGGGAAGGCAAAGAGTAAGCAGCCCGCTAAGAGCTACCTACTCGAGACCGCTATCCCTAAGCGCCCCGCTGGGCTGAGCGAGATGTGCTCGGACTCCGTCATGCTCCGATGCCCGTCGTTCGCGTGGGCTTCATCGGGCTGGGTATGCGTGGCCCCGGTGCCGTCGAGCGCTTCACTCCAGATCGAGGCGTAGAGATCAAAGGCGCTCTCTGACCTTCATCCCGACCGCGTCGAGAAAAGCCGAGCCATCCTCAAGAAGGCAGGCTTCCCCGAAGCAGCTACTTACAGTGGTAGCGAAGAGGCATGGAAGCAGCTCTGCGACCGCCCCGACATCGATCTGGTCTACATCGCTACCGACTGGGACGTCACGCCCCTATGATGATCTATGCTATGCAGAAGGGCAAGCACGTCGCTTGTGAAGTCCCAGCTGTGACGACCCTCAAGGAAGCTTGGGACGTCATCAACACGGCTGAGCGCACGCAGCGTCACTGCATGATGCTCGAGAACTGCGTCTATGATTTCTTTGAGCTCACCACGCTCAACATGGCTCAGCAGGGCCTCTTCGGTGATGTCCTCAGCGCCAGAGGGTGCCTACATCCACAACCTCGAGCCCTTCTGGAAGTACTACGAAGGCAACTGGCGCCTGAAATTCAATCAGGAGAATCGCGGTGATGTCTATGCGACACACGGCCTTGGCCCAGCTTGCTGGGTACTCAATATCCACCGTGGCGACCGCATGAGTACCTCACCTCTATGGACGTACCAGCCACCTCTATCCCCCGCTTCATGAAGAAGGAACTCGGAGTAGAGAATCCCTGTAGTCAAGAATGGTGAGATGACTCAGACGCTCATCAAGACAGCTCTTGGCAAGACGATCTACCTTGAGCACAACGTAGCTTCTTACCGACCATATGACCGTATGTATCAGGTCATCGGTACCGACGGCTTCGCCAACAAGTACCCTAACGAAGGCTATGCCCTCCGTCCCACAGAGCAGAACCTCAAGGCTGTACCTAACCACGAAGACCTCAAGAGCCACGACTACGTCAGCGATGCTACCAGAGATGAGCTGATGAAGAGTACCAGCACCCCATCCAGAAGGAGATCGCTGAGAAGGCTAAGAAGGTCGGTGGTCACGTGGTATGGACTTCATCATGGACTATCGTCTGATCTACTGCATGCGCAATGGTCTGCCTCTCGACATGGACGTCTATGACCTCGCTGAATGGTCTGTCATCGGCGATCTGACTCGTCTCTCACTGGAGCACCAGTCTGCACCTGTTGCCTTCCCCGACTTCACTCGTGGAGCTTGGAAGCGTATCAAGGGCCTTCAGCTGCACTTCGCTAAGTAGTCCTTCGAATACTTTCCTCTAAAGACAGAGCGCCCCTGATAAGCGATATGCTTATCGGGCGCTCTCTATCAATACCTCAGTGCAACCACAGGTGAAAAGTCCTGCCAGTCAGTGAGGATATGCAAGGTCAAGCCAACCGCTAAGACACGTAGCCACCAAGGGCCATCCCCAGCGCTCATAGGGGTAGGAAAAGCATCACCACATAGAGCCCCACCATCGGATAGGAGTGCAGGAGATGCGTCCCGACACTACAGCGATTCGGGTCAAAGATCGGGCGTGCCAAGAGGTGGTCTACGTCGATCAGCATCGTCGATAGAAGCAGGAGATACACCACCATCCAGCGACGACGCGGCCAGAGCAGCGCTATCACCAGCGGAAAGACGAAGTGCAGACCATAGTGCACGAGTGTGCGAGCGAGCATAGGAGTGGGAGATAAAAAGACCCCAGGCACGCCATCATGGGGTCCCTGAGAGTCGCTATAAAGCGAGAGGAGGAAGGGACTAAGCCTCTTCGCCCTGCCTTTTCCTTTTCTACGAGGAGGGCGATCTTCTGCTCCGTCAGATGGATGTCTGCTACGAGAGCATCGCTTACGCTCTATCTCGGAGAGGAGTGAAGAGCCCGACTTACTACTGATGTTGAGGCGAGTCAGGTTGCTCTCATAGGTCTGGAGCTCGCTACGCAGACGATCTAGATGACGCTGCATACGGCTGTGCTCGCTCTGCAGCGTGGCCCCTTACCCTCGAGATTACTCAGCGAAGCGCTATGGCTGAGAGACGACGCTCCTCGCGATGACGGCGTAACTTGCCATATGGGAGCATCGAGCAGCTCACGATAAGCTGCATTGATAGCCCTCACGATCCTTGTTGGGGACGAAGCCAGCCTGCTTCCAGCGTTCGTTGTAGCTATTGAGCAGGTCGCGGAGGTTTTCAGGCACTTCGCCTTCGTTGATAGCGGTAAGTTCCTCGATGATCTCACGCTTTACAGCCAGGCTCTTGCGAGCTTCGCTGTAAGCCTTGTCTCGGCAGGGGAGCTTCCTTCTTCTTACGATCGAAGAAATAGTCGAAGCTGGCACGGAACTCTTCCCAGATCTTCTGGCTGTACCAGGAGATACGGCACGAGCTCCTGCCATTCCTTTTGAGAGCCTTGAGTGCGTTGGTCGTTTCCTCCCAAGCGGTGCTATCCTTCAGAGCAGCAGCACGCTCGATGAGCGCACGCTTCTTCTGCAGGATCTCTTCGGTATGCTCGTGATTAGCCTTGAAGAAGTCATTGCGACGGCGGAAGAAGCATCGATACCGACACGGAAGCGCTGGTAGATGGATTCGTTGTCCTTACGGGAGCACGGCCGATCTTACGCCACTCTTCCTGCATAGCCTTGATCTGCTCGACAGCCTTGTTGAAGGCAGAGTGCGAGGAGAGCGGAGCGGAAGAAAGCAATTCTTCCACCTGCAGACAGAGGCGCTCCTTACCTTGGAGGTTCTCTTCCTCAGTGGCCTTACGCTGGTCGTGGAACTCCTGATGACGCTTATGCTGAGCCGTAGCCAGCTGCTTTGAATTCGGTGTTGATCTCCTGACGATGCTCCTTTGATACAGGGCCAAGTTCAGTGCCACTCGCGCGGTGAGCTCCTGCAGACGGCGATAGGCCGCGATCGTATCCTTCACGCTATCGAGCTCACGGAGCTCTGCAGAGGATAGCCTGCTTTGCCTCCAGATTCTTCTTGAAGTCGATCTGGCGCAGGTCATCGTTGATAGCCTTGAGATCATAGAACTGATCACGTAGCTCATAGAAACGGCGGTTGAGTACAGTGGCATCCTTGGGATCCAGTTGCCCCAGGGCATTCCACTCATCACGGATAGCAGTGAAAGTCGAGTAAAGGCTCCCAAATTCAGCGCCTTCCTCATTACTCTTGAAGAGATCCTCGAAGCGCTGAAGGAGGGCTTCCTTCTTGACCTTGTTTTCAGCATAGAGCTGCTCTAAGGCCTCCTGACGCTTCTTGTCGTGCTCACGGAAGGTCAGAGTAGGCCTTCGAGGCGGAGCTCCTGCACTTCAGAAGGATTACGTTGCTCTTGTCGTTGGGATCAAGGCGTTCACGACGACGAAATGAATTGACCACGGATATTCTCGACGAGCTTACGCCTCAGGGAAGTTCTTCTTGTTGGAGGAGTACAGCCAAATGATCGACGAGCTCCTGAGGGCTCATAGACTGGTAGGAGGGAGTCTGATCGAGTGGTGTAGCCGCGTCTTGTGCTGCGGGGCAGTGTGGTCAAGCTGTGCTTGGTCTGGTGTCTGGAGTTCCATAGTCATTCTCTTCATATTGTGTGCTATCCCATCCCTACTCTACCCCCTGAGAGACTGTATGCAAAAAGGCCTTCGAAGAGGTATAATAAGGACTGAAAAATCTTGCTCACTACAAAGCTAAACATTTTTCCTTTTTGCCCCAATTCTCCAGCCAGGGCTCCCCTTCAAAAGATGCAGCCTGCATGAGACTACCTCGAGCAAGTACTCGGATTTTTGATGCAGGGAGCCCTGCTGCTTTCTAAGTGCATTGCTATAGCTTCAAGCTCATACAGCTTTTCAGTTGACCTACCTTGGGAGGAAGTGAGCAGAAGCAATTGAAAAGGTAAAACTGCTGCAATAGTTGTTTGATCTCAGACCAGTAGTCACTCAAGTACAAACCAATAGTCGTTCATATACGAAACAAATAGTCGTTTAGCCCCTGAACTTATAGTCATTCGCACGCAGATCAGTAGTCGTTTACGAATCGACTCAAGCGACGTAGACACTACTCAGGTAGCACCCATCTTACGACGAATAGCACTGTAGAAAAGTGTCTCAAAACAGGATACCACCAGTTCACTATGTATCAATCACTTTGCCTCCTATCCCAGCCGCACTGCAATGAGTAAAACAAACAGTACTGGTCGGCGTTCTGACCCGTACTGGTCACGAAGCAAAGTAGTACTGGTCACTATTACCAACCAGTACTGGTCAACTCGTCGAGCAGTACTGGTTACTTTACTCTCCATAGCGATACATTCCATAGAGCCATATCAAGGCAAGCTACCACCCTCTAAAGACGCCTTCGCAAGCCTGACAAACCTCCTCGCAGAAATATCTGTGAGGGCATCAAAGCAGGATTGAAGTCGCAAACATTTTGAAGCAAATAACGTACCTTTGCGTGTTCATTAAAGACAAGTCAACTCACCTATAGATGGAATATAACTTAGAGCTATCGAAGCACGCTGGCAAGCTGTACTGGCGAGCAGAAGACGTATATCGTGTCACGGAAGATCCCAGCCGCCCCTTATTACGTCCTGGACATGTTCCCCCACCCTCGGGAGCAGGCCTGCATGTCGGTCACCCATTAGGCTATATCGCCTCCGGACATCTTCGCCCGCTACAAGCGACTTCGTGGCTTCAACGTGCTCCATCCATGGGTTACGATGCCTTTCGGGCTTCCTGCTGAGCAGTATGCGATCCAGACGGGGCAGCACCCTGAGGTAACGACTACGGAGAATATCCGTCGCTACCGTGAGCAGCTGGATCAGATTGGCTTCAGCTTCGACTGGTCACGCGAGGTACGCACCTCCGATCCCGAATACTATAAGTGGACGCAGTGGGTCTTCATCCAGCTCTTCCACTCCTATTATAATAATGCTGCAGGTAAGGCTGCTCCTATCTCGGAGCTCATCGCCCACTTCGAAGCCGAGGGGACTAAGGGGATCAATGTAGCCGAAAGCGAAGCACTCTCCTTCACCGCCGAAGAATGGCGAAGCTGGGATAAGAAAAAGCAGATGCATACCCTGATGAACTATCGTCTGGCCTACCTCGGTGAGACGATGGTCAACTGGTGTGCTGCTCTCGGCACCGTACTGGCCAACGACGAAGTCCACGACGGTGTGAGCGAACGCGGAGGCCATCCCGTAGAGCAGAAGAAGATGCAGCAGTGGTGCCTGCGTGTCTCAGCCTATGCAGGTCGCCTACTCGAAAGCCTCAACGACCTCGAGTGGAGTGAATCCCTCAGGAATCACAGCGCAACTGGATCGGTAAGAGCGAGAGTGCAGAAGTACGCTTCCCTCTCGTGGGTGGCGATGGAGCAGAGCTCACCGTCTTCACTACGCGTGTCGATACGATCTATGGGGTTACCTTCATGGTCTTAGCCCCCGAGAGTGACTATGTACCTATGGTCACTACCGCCGAGCAGCAGGCTGCCGTGAGACGAATACCTGGCAGCCACTCGCCGCCGTACTGAGCGCGATCGCTCTCTGACCGTCGTGTCTCTGGGGTCTTCTCTGGCTCTATGCTACCAACCCGCTGACAGGCGAAGCAATCCCCATCTGGATCAGTGACTGCGTCTTAGCAGGCTATGGGACGGGAGCCGTAATGGCTGTACCCGCTCACGACAGCCGAGACTTTGACTTCGCTCGTCACTTCGATCTGCCTATCATTCGGGTTGTCGTCCCCGAAGGCGAAGAAGCTACCGACCCGCGACTTGGGAGGAATCCAAGGACAGCAAGAGCGGGTGTGCTCATCAACTCAGGGATCATCACTGGTCTCTCCGTCACGGATGCCATCGCCAAGATGAAAGCACGTCACGAACGAAGGGCTGGGACAGGTCAAGACAAACTACCGTCTCACGCGACGCGATCTTCAGCCGTCAGCGCTACTGGGGCGAGCCTTCCCATCTACTATGATGCGGACGGTACTGCCCATACGATCAGCGAAGATGAACTGCCCTCTGCCTCGGAGGTAGATAGTTCCTCCCACCTCCGATGGTCAGCCCCTCTTGGTCGTGCTAAGGGTGGCACACCGCCGAAGGCTTCCCACGAGCTGAGCACAATGCCGGGCTTCGCTGGTAGCTCGGCCTATTACCGCTACGTGGATCCACACAATGACAAGGCACTTGTCGGTCGTGACAAGAATGCCTACTGGCGCCATGTAGACCTCTACGTCGGAGGTGCAGAGCATGCTACCGGTCCTCATCATAGCCGCTTCTGAATAAGTTCGTCTATGACCTCGGCCTCGTCGTCGAAGACGAGCCCCTTCCGTAAGCTAGTCAATCAGGGGATGATCCAGGGCCGCTCCAACTTCGTCTACCGCATCAAGGACACGAATACCTTCGTCTCCCTCGGCCTCAAGGATCAGTACGACACGACCCCTATCCATGTGGATGTGAATATCGTCTACAACGATCAGCTCGATCTTGAAGCTTTCCGTGCTTGGCGCCCCGAGTACGCTACGGCTGACTTCATCCTCGAGGATGGCAAATACATCTGCGGGTGGGCCGTCGAGAAGATGAGTAAGTCGATGTACAATGTCGTCAACCCCGATATGATCATCGAGCGCTATGGTGCCGACACGCTCCGCCTGTACGAGATGTTCCTTGGTCCTCTTGAGCAGAGTAAGCCCTGGGACACCAATGGTATCGACAGCGTACACCGCTTCCTCCGCAAGCTGTGGGGCTGTACTACTCTGCCGACGGCCTACGTGTCACTGACACACCCGCTACCAAGGAAGAACTCAAAAGCCTGCACAAGCTGATCCGCAAGGTGACGCAGGACGTCGAGCAGTTCTCCTTCAATACCTCCGTAGCTGCCTTCATGATCTGTATCAACGAGCTGCAGGGTCTGAAGACCGCTTCTCACGAAGTACTCCAGCCTCTCCTCATCCTCCTCGCCCCCTTCGCTCCTCACATAGCAGAAGAGCTCTGGCATGCCATCGGAGAAGAGACGACTATCGTCGCTGCCCAGTGGCCCGAGTACGATGAGAAGCTCCTCGTGAGGATAGCTTCAAGTACCCCGTGAGCTTCAATGGGAAGACACGCTTCACCATCGAACTGCCACGTGAAGCGTCTCAGGATGAGATCCGCGAGGCCGTACTTTCGGCTGACGAAGCACAGAAGTGGCTCGAGGGCAAGACTCCTAAGAAGGTCATCATCGTCCCCGGCCGCATCATCAACATCGTATTATAGTAATCACAATAGCTTAACCTCTATCAACCTCACTAACAAGTAGCAATGGCACAGAATCTCAATCTGCTGACGTTCCTCGGCCAGAAGTTCAAGGATCTCTTCCATGAACTCTCTCATCAAGCGGTCTCCAAGTACTTCTGGAAAGACCTCCTGATCGTGCTGATGGGTGTACTCCTCTACACTGTAGGCTTCAGCTTCCTCATCTATCCGCAGCGTGTCACCACGGGGGGGCTCATGGGGATCTGTAACATCATCACGATCATCACAGGGATCAAGGTCGACATCCCGTACAACATCATCAACATCAGCCTCCTTGTCATCGCCTTCCTCTTCCTGGACAAGAACTTCTTCATCAAGACCCTCATCGGGATTGGTCTCCTTGCTGTGCTCTGTGCCCTATCGCCATGCACCGCTATCCCTGACCCACGTGTCGAAGAGCTGTGGCATCTGATGGTCCTCAAGGATCAGCCTTTGCTTGCCCTCATCCTCGGTGCCATGATGTGCGGTCTTGGGCTGGGGCTCATCTTCTCCGTGAACGGTAGCTCTGGGGGGACGGATGTCATCGTTGCACTCATCAGCAAGTACCGCAATATGTCCTTCGGGCGCATCTTCGTCGCTGTGGATGGTACGGTGGTGCTCTTCTCCTACTTTGCCAACGTCTATCTGGCAGACATCAAGATCGACCCGCTGATGGCCTTTGATAAGCTCGTCATGTCCTTCATCGAGGTCGTACTCCTGGCGATGACGATGGACTGGTACACGAGCGGCAACCGCCAGTCGGTGCAGTTCATGATCTTCAGCTCGAAGTATCAAGAGATCAATGATGCGATCACCTCCGTCTGCGTCGTGGCTGTACCCTACTCGAAGCTACAGGGGGCTATACGGGCCAGCCACAGAAGGTCCTCCTCGTCGTAGTACGCAAGCAGCAGTCTGTAGCTATCTCGCGCATCATCGAAGAGATTGACCCGAAGGCCTTCGTCTCCAATGGAGCTGTAAAGGGCGTCTATGGTGAAGGCTTCGAAAGCCTCAAGAAGATCAAGTAATCGATCTCCCTATGCCATATAATATAAGCCCCACCTCATCAGGGCGCCCAGAGCCGTAAGGGGTGGGGCCTTTATACTCTGATATCAGATAAGGAGTGACACTATATATCCTTATCTTTGCGAGCATACATAGTCACAAATAATACTACCACATCATGGCTATCATCCAAAGCGTATTAGATACAGACCTCTATAAGTTCACCACGAGCTATGCCTACTCCAAGCTCTACCCTCGAGCCTATGGGCAGTTCCGCTTCATAGACCGTGGGAAGACGACCTACCCTCAGGGCTTTGCCGAAGAGCTAAAGAAGGAGATCCAAGAGATGTCTAAGCTCGCCCTGACTAAGGACGAGGCAAGCTTCCCTATCATGAACTCCCCTACCTCCCCGACGTACATTGACTTTGTGCGAGGCTTCCGCTTCGACCCCGAGGAAGTAAAGGTTGAGCAGGATGCTGAGGGCACCTATCTATCATCGCCGAAGAATGTCTCTATCGCGTCACGCTTTTGGGAGACGCCTATCCTTGCTCTCGTGAGCGAGCTCTACTATAAGATGCTCGGTGCTCAGCCTGACATGGAGTACACCGAGCGCACGATCATCAGCAAGGCTCGTAAGCTCGCTGAGCATGGCATCACGTTCTCAATGTTCGGTATGCGTCGTCGCTTCAGTGCTGCTATCGAAGACCGCGTGACGGAGCTTCTCCAGGAGCACGCTGCTGGATTTACCTCTTCGGCACGAGCAACGTATACTATGCTTACAAGCATGGCCTGCGTGTATCAGGGACGCATCCCCACGAGTGGATTCAGTTCCACGGCGCTATGTTCGGCTACAAGATGGCTAACTACATGGCTATGGAGGACTGGATCAATGTCTACGACGGAGACCTCGGCACGGTACTTACAGATACCTACACGACGGATGTCTTCATGCGCAACTTCAGTAAGAAGCACGTATGCTATTCACCAGCCTGCGCCACGACAGCGGGATCCCCTCCAGTTCACGGAGAAAGTCATCGCTCGCTACCGAGAGCTGCGCGTAGACCCCACCATCAAGTACATCATCTTCTCCGATGGCCTCGATCCCGGGCGCGCTATCGAGATCGCCAACTATTGCAAAGGGGCGTATCGGTGCCAGCTTCGGTATCGGCACGAACTTCTCCAATGACGTCGGCAATGGTGTGCGTCCTATGAACATCGTCATGAAACTCTGGAAGTGCAGATGACAGAGAAGGGCGCTGGAATCCTGCGTCAAAGCTCAGCGACGTCGATGGTAAGCACACCGGTGAGCCCGAGGAGATAGAGCTCGCTCAGCGCACTCTTGGGCTCCCCGTGCAGATGTAGTACCTGTGGTTGGGTCACGAGCGCGTCTGCCTTTGCTGGCTCTTTCAATCCACTGCATCGTGCCCACCACCATCTGGCACAGTTTGCGCTGGATAGCCTGCCGTGCGATGAGTATGGCTATGCTGAGCCCGCTCCAACCCACTCGAAAGGATGGCGCGAACACAGCTTCCCTTCGCTTGGCGAGCAGACTAGATACGCTGTGCCATGCAGGATGAGCCGCGCCCTACCGACTGATCACGCTGGAGCTACTTCCGCTACCCCACTATACAGTGCGGAGCATAAGAGCGCTACGCCTCCTCTATCCCGAATATGACTTCTCGCTCCTTATCGGGAGTGACAATCTCCGCCTCATAGACCGCTGGTATGACTACCAGCGGCTCTTTGAGATTATCCCCCTGCACGTCTATCCTCGCGAGGCTATCCGCTGGAGGACATTGATCCTACAGCCCTTCCCGAAGCGATGCTACATCTCCACCCCGAAGCTCCACAGATGGACTTGGCTGCGACCGAGCTACGTGAAGCCGCACTAAGTGGAGAAGACCGCAGCGCTGAGACAGCTGTCCCCGAGCTCTGGGAAGAGCTCCGAGCACAGCTCCATCCTACAATCCTAATAGGTATCCCTACTGACCCCACGCCTAACTTTCCTCCCCCGAGTGGGTGAGAGCAAGATCTCGTCCTGATCTCTTGGCCCAATGAGACCATGGACTGGGCTTCGCACTTGCCCCAAATAGAAGCTTGCTACAAGCAGATGGCTGAGACATCTCGCTCACGAAGACCTCCCTTATCCTCGCTAAGGATCCCGAGCACGTGCGCAGCCTCCTCTCTGACCGCGAAGCACAAGCACGAGCTCTTCATCATGGAGATGGACTGCAATGATACCTGGTGCCATGACTATGCTCCCTCTCGCTCCTACTCACGGACGAAGAGGGGCAGCGAGCGCCCTATGATCGTGGACTTCACCTTCAACGGCTGGGAATGAAGTTCGCAGCCGACAAGGACAACTTGATTACGCGTGCCCTCTATCTCATGTACCTTCGTCCCTGAGACGGCTATATACCAATGCCCTGAGCCTTGTCTTCGAGGGGCGGCGGTGTATCGAAAGCGATGGCGATGGGACGCTACTCTCGACCGAGAGCGTAATCGTCGAGCCCAACCGCAATGCAGGCGTCGATGACGAAGCGCTCGTCAGTACCTCAGTGCAGGATCCTTGGGCGAGCGTCTGCTCACGCTCACCAACGGCCAGATCGAGAGGCGACGATACCGATGGGCATGTCGATACGCGCTCGCTTCCTCACCCCGACGACCATCGCCTACGTCAGCTGCGAAGACCTAAGGATAGCCACTATCACGAGCTGGAGCGCATGAAGAAGGAACTCGAAGCACTGCACGAAGGACGGTGCTTCCTACGAGGCTTATCCCTCTGCCTCTACCTCCCGCGCTGCATGACGAGGAAGGTCAGCGCATGCCCGCCACGTATGCCAACTTCCTCTTCGTCAATGGTGCGCTCCTCATCCCACCTACGACGTCGAGACCGACGCCGTAGCGCTTGAAACGCCTGAAGGCCGCTGTGCCCGACCGCGAGATCGTCGCCGTGCCCAGTCGTGCCCTCATCTACCAGCATGGTAGCCTACACTGCGCCACGATGCGGTTCCCCGTGGCTTTATGAACAGAATAAGTGGAGATAACACCTATGTCCGAAAGAGAATGCCGCGTCGGCCTCATTCAGCAGGCCAACACTGCCGACCACTCCGACAACAAGCGCCGCCTGAAGGAAGCCATCAGCTCGGCGGCAGCCAAAGGCTCAGAGCTGGTCGTACTGCAAGAGCTTCACAACGGTCTTTACTTCTGCCAGACGGAGGACGTCAGCGTCTTCGACCAAAGCCGAGCCCATCCCTGGGCCAAGCACGGAGGAGTTCGGTGCGCTGGCTGCCGAGCTGGGGACTCGTCTTAGTCCTCTCGCTCTTTGAGCGCCGTGCCTGAGCCTGTACCACATTACATCCGTGGTCTTGGGCGCGACTTTGGCTCCATCGCTGGGAAGTATCGCAAGATGCACATCCCCGATGACCCCGCCTACTACGAGAAGTTCTACTTCACCCCTGGGGATCTGGGCTTCGAGCCCATTGAGACCTCTGTCGGGACGCTCGGCATACTCGTCTGCTGGGACCAGTGGTATCCCGAAGCAGCCCGCCTCATGGCACTCGCAGGAGCCGAGATGCTCATCTACCCCACGGCTATCGGCTACGAAAGTAGCGACGTCGTCGAAGAGCAGAGTCGTCAGAGCGATGCCCTGGCAGCTCGATCAGCGCGGCCGCGGTAGTCAATGGCCTCCCGTAATCACAGTGAACCGTGTGGGCCTACGAAGAAGACCCATCGGGCCAGACAAGGGTATCCGTTTCTGGGGTCGTAGCCGTCGCTGGCCGCAGAGAGAGTGCTCTGCGAGCTGGGGCAAGAAGAAGCGATCCAGATCGTCGAAGTCAACCTCACCCGAAGCGAATCGGTACGCCGCTGGTGGCCTTTCCTGCGCGACCGGCGCATCGATTACTTCGAAGACCTTACGAAGCGCTACCGCAAGTAGTCTCCCTATCCTAAGCCAAGGTGCCCCGCCCGCAAGAAGACCCGCAGGTGGGGCACCATATCAAATGCCGAGAAATATCACGCCGTATATACAGCGACATTTCAGGCGTATATACGGAAGTTTCCCGTCCCATATACAGGCGCTTCCTCGGGCACTTTGGGAAAAAGGGCTGACTTCGCCAGCGCGAAATCAGCCCTTTAATTCTAAGCCTACTTCCGAGAGCGGGAAGGCTTATGAGCGTGCCTCTACCTAGGAGTGCTACTTCTTGCAGGTGCATTGCCCTTGCGGATCCAGTCAAAGGCTTACCGCGTGAAGTAGATGTCGAATCCGTGTCGTCCTCTTCGCTGATGATCCCAATCGTCCCGTCGGGGAAGATCACCAGTTCGCTATAGACCGACTCGCCACGGCAGATCTCACGCGAATAAGGCCAGGTCTTACCCTCGTCTTCGCTGAGGAAGATCTTCAGGTGGTCGCGCGTAGCGTGGCGGGAAAGGGTGTGCAGTAGGAGGTTAGCATTTCTTGCTACCGACGGGCGCATAGCGACGAAGCCACCATTAGGCATTACCCATCAGCTCATTCCACTGCTTGGGCTCGGTCACGTCGTGCCACCGTCGCTGAGTCGCACGTCAGGTACGCGCATTCAGGCCACCAGCACGATTGCGACAGGAGACCAGCAGTGAGCCGTCGGAGAGCTCGACGATCTTCGACTCGTATGCACTGAGCGCGAGCGGTCTCGGAGATCTGCCATGTCTTCCCTGGTCGTCAGGAGTAAGCCAAGACGTTATCAGCGTCGCAAGCCTCCTCCGTGCGGATCGCTGCGACGAAGATGATGCAGCCCGTGGAGTAATGATCCGTTGCCCAAGCGAAGAAGCCACCATACTCGAAGCGATCACCGTGGGATGGACTTCGTGATATATGATCACGGGCTCCCATGTGCGACCACCGTCGGTGCTCTTGGTGAAGTACATCTGGATAGGATGCGTGGCATGCGAAGGATAATGCCAAGACCAGCGCCACCGACCATCACCATATGATCGTACGTCCGTCGGTAGCCATGGCAGCATCGCCGTAGCCATGCTCTGCCGTACCACGAGCCACTGTGATAGGCGCACTCAAGTCTTACCATCATCTATCGAGCGCTTGATCTCCAGTCGATATCACCTGCCTGGTCATTGACGTTCTTCTTGCGACGGTCAATGCTACTGAGCGTACCATCGGGAGACGGACGACACCGGGGATACGGTAGTGCAGTGACACACCTTCGCCTGGCACCAGACCAAGCTACGCTGCGAGGACGATACCATGGCGGTGCTCCTTCGCATCGGGAGCGTAGAGAGCTCATAGCTCGATGTCTTCAGCGCACTCAAGGCGAGAGACGACTTCCCACCCTCCTGTGCCGAAGGGCCATATCACAAACGACCCAGAAGGCATCATCGCTCGAGATCGTCGTGCGTGGAGAGGTCGAGCTGGACGTCGAGAAGCACGCTTGACGGGTGCAGAGGCTACGAGCTGCCCGGGCGTGCGGTGGTCAAAGCGATCCTTGTTCTTCGTACGATAGAGCTTCAGCTGGCGGATCCCTAATATGGAGGTACCACTAAGATCAATCGTCACGGACTCCAGCATAGGAGACCGACAGCCACGGGGAGCGTAAAGGTGAAGAGCGTTGGTCAAGCCACGCCCGATGAGGCTGGCATTCGTCCCATGCTCTTGATAGCGCGCCATGCTATCCGGACTGACACTGGCGAGGGCAACCGTGCTACTCGCTACTGCGGGAAGGGAAGCCCCCGAGGCAAGCAGCAGGCAAGCCGAGGCTAAGAGGAAGGTCTTCATAAAGGGTTATGATGGGTTAGTGATAAATTCTTCGAACTCAAACGTCAGGTCGTCAGCGAACTCGCGTGCTGAGGAGCTCTCCCTCGGCCCCAAAGCGCGAGGGCGGCGAGGCAAGGACTTCGCTACGCAGATCCTCATCCGAGCGCCCCCAGCGCTTGAGCATAAGCAGAGCCGTGCGCTGAAGAGGCGTGGGGAAAGGTACTTCGCTATCGGAGAGGATCTCTAAGACTTCCGAGAGCAAGCGCTTGCGGTGCGCTTCATGCTCAATACGGAAGCCCTGCGAGAGCCAGCGTGCTAAGATCGTGAAAGCTACGGGAAGCAAATCTTCCCAGCGCTGCGAATGCTCGGTGAAGATCCAGTCCAGCGCCCAATAGGGGAGCCTCGGGTATGCGGTCGAAAAAGTGCTTCGCCAGATAGTCACGCAGCTCAGGGTTAGAGAAGGACAGAGAGCTAGCTGCGTAGCCACTTCCGTACGTCACGGCATCCTCGGGATAGATAAGCTGCCCGATGATCTTCAGCTCACGCACATCTCGGCTGAGGATGTAGCGAGCCAGATCGGCAGACTTCGGCTGCTTCTCCGCCAGACGAAGGATATGGTCCAGCGTAAGGCCGAAGTTGATACCGTAATAAAAGCCCTTCGAGCACATAGACGAAAGCGACTTGCCCGTCCATAGCATGGCGCAGACTTCCACGCAGGGTCTTAGCCGCCTCCAGAGTAGCATCGGAGGTTCGGATGACGAACCTGCTCGGCTGTCGTGGGGTCTTCGGGGCGTGGCAGACTCACGGCTGTAGCGAAGCATCTGCTCGGCATAGCCTTCGGTATGGTCGCACGGACATCGGTGATACCGCCCTCGGCATCGTAGACCAGCTCAAGGCGGGGATTGACAAAGCCCTTGTAGGGGGCGATATTAAGTGTAGCGTAGCGACGCAGTACCTCGGCATGAAGCTCGGGATCTACGTCGATAGCGTAGCGCTCCACTAAGGCGCGACCTGCAGTCTGATCTCCCTCGCTCTTGATACGCTGTACCTCAGCCAGGAGTTCGGCGATGATGGGGCGAAGAGCTGCATAGTCGTGGACGATAAGCTCAGGGCCGCGAAGCTCAGCTGCACCGAAGCTGCAGCACGCTCAGTACGTAGCGAGCGATGAGGGCACGATTACGCATATGGGCTTCCTCGAGGACGTGCCCTGGCGAATACGTACAAGCTGCGTGATAAGCCCATTGAGCAGGTAGCGATAGTAGCAAGCCTTGTACGCCTCCATATCGGGAAGGAGTCCCAACTCTACGAGACGCTCATCCGCCATATAGTATAGGGACGAGGTCGGCACGTGCCTCCTCCAGCGTCGAATGGTAGCGCCGAGAGCATCGGGCGAGACGCCGTCAAGGAGCTTCACCCGAGCCGTGCCCAAAGCATTCGTGCAGGTCGGTATGTAGGTGCTCCGTCACCTTCGTACTTCTCGAGCAGGGCGCGGGTAGCAGGATCGGGGACGAAGGCGCATCCATCCCGCTGTGACGAGCTGCCGAGCGATGAAGCTTCGTGGATGCTGTCGATGGTGACGGACTTCGAGCCGTAGGTCGCACGTATCCAGTCAGCGTTCGGCAGGTTGATACCGATGGGTGTAGCGGGATAAGAGTCGCCGGCGAGCATAGCTACCGAGACGACCGTAGCGGATACGCCACGGGGATTCTCCTTCTGAAGCCGGGCATCGATGGAGCATGCGCTTCCGAACCATGCAGCCTCACCACAGATCTTCGCCGTGCTGCTCGCCTTCTCATCACGGATATGCACGAGCGACTCCCACATCCCCTTCATCCCGAGGGGGTCAGTATAGACTTCGGTGAAGCCATTGATGAAGTCCACGACAGGCTCCGTATCGCCGACCCAATGGATAGAATAGCGGTTGTACTCTTCCAGATCGCCCTTCTTGTAGTATTCGATGAGCGAAAGGATCGTCTTGCGCTGGGCTTCTCAGCATAAGCCACAGCGGCCTTGAGGTGGGGCGATGATCTGGCTCAAAGGCCTCGCCGTGAGTCCGTCCTGCTTGTAGACCTCTTCGTAGAGCTGGCCGTCTTCGGTCTTTGCTAAGCGGCTGTTCAGTCCGAGAGAAGGAGGCTCTTGGCGCTCCTCTTCGGTGAGGTAGTCATAAGCTGCACGGTAGAAGGCTTCGGCTTCGGCTTGCGTGACGTCGGGGAGCATAGAAGTTCGCCGAAGAAGCTTGCACCAGTCGCCTTCACCACTCTGTACCGTGCGTGCGTGGCTCACGCTCGGGGTCGAAGACCACTGCGAGGAGCTCGTCAAGCTCTCTCCCACGGAAGCGAAGGAGCTGTCCTTTGCTTCGCTGTAGCTCTTCGATGCAGCTTCGGAGATAGGCTTCGGAGAAATGCGGCTCGAACTTCTCCGAGCCGTAGTGGTGATGGATGCCCGGGGAGAACCACAGGCGGAAGAGATATTTCCTCCACACCACGGAAGTCCACACTCGTACGATCGCCCTTCGTAGAAGAGGTAGATGCCCTCGAAGAGCGCACGCAAGCGCAGGCCATAGCGCCCATTTTGGTCGAAGGTAATGTCGCGGCCAGCAAAGGCAGCTTCACTCAAATGGTAAACAAAAAGCTTGCGCTCCAGTGGCAAGGCTTCGAAGCCTGGGATCTCATGGAGGATCTCCACGTCAGCAAAGCAGTCACAGAGTCTATGGGCACTCGTATAGGTATCTGCTTTGCATCAATTCTAAGCGGATAAAGGTGTCCCCACGTCTGGGGCTTGCACTAAACAAGATACCGAATAAGAGGCATTCTCCGAATTTCCCAGCGTAGACAGGGGAAAAAGGCTTCGCCCCTTCCACATAAGGAGCTTTCAGGAGAAAAGGTATATACCCTTTGAGCAAATAGTATATACCCTTCAGAGCAAATAGTATATACCTTTCGAGCAAAAGGTATATACCTCCACGACAACGAGGTATATTCCTTACGACGGCGAGTATACTCCTCACGACAGCGAGGTATATTCTCACGACAGCGAGGTATATTCCTCGCAAAGCTACCAGACTTTACTCTCCACCAGCGACCTTATATAAAGCACCGCTCCCCCAGCTAACGAGCTTCGTCAGTGAGGGCAGCAGGAGGCTTTCGAAGGGAATAAAGGCGAGACCTTAGAGCGAGCGAGACGAATTCCACGACACGCTCAGCGTGTGCCTTCGCCTCGGCAGGCACGTTCGGGTTAGTCAGAGCCATCTGACCATAAAGTGGGAAGGCACCCTGATAGTCCATACCGCAGAAGCCAGCCGAAGCCTTGAGCGCTGCAGGCAGGACTTCGCCCAGCTCCCCGAAGGTAGCTGCGCCAGACGCCGGTCGTATAGGAGTGAATGAACTTCTTTCCACGGAGCTTCGCCCGTGCTACCATAGGCGAAACCATACTGGAAGACTTCGTCCATATAGTGCTTGAGGCCTGCTGGCATGTTGAACCAGAAGATAGGATGGTGGAAGATGATGATGTCGGCTTCTACCAGCGCTGCTGCTCAAGGGCGATGTCGATCGGAGCGCAGTGGGAGTAGATCTCTTCGAGATTACGAACCTCAGAGTCAGGCTGTGTCTTGAAGACATCAAGGATAACCTTCCCAGCGTGGCTGGTGTCGTGATAAGAGTGCGAATAGATAACGAGGACTTTCATTGGGGTAAATATTGGATGCGCTGACGAGCGGCGCATGAGAATAATACGTGAGGGGCAGACTTTTGTTCATAGCAGCAGCACTGACCAAATAGCGAGTCGGGCCGACTCCCAAGGGAATCGGCCCGACTTGATTCTGTATGTGGCGCGAAGGAGCAGGTACTCCGTCGCGACTTAGAACTCTGCGTTGCGAGGCGTACGGGGAAGAGAATGACGTCGCGGATGTTAGCCATACACCCGTGACGAAGAGCAGCAGGCGCTCGAAGCCCCGAGACCGAAGCCCGGTGAGGGGAGCCGTACCGTAGCGAGCGCGAGTCAAGGTACCACCAGAGGTCCTTCTCGGGTACACCTACCTCCTGTGCACGCTGTACGAGCTTGTCGTAGTCAGCTTCACGCTCGGAGCCACCGATGATCTCCCCGATCTTGGGGGAAGAGGACGTCCATACCGCGGACGGTCTTGCCGTCGTCGTTGAGTTTCATGTAGAAGCTCTTGATTTCCTAGGATAGTCGGTGACGATGACGGGGGCGCTGGAAGTGCTCTTCTACGAGATAGCGCTCATGTTCGCTCGCCAGGTCGGCCCCCAATAGACGGGGAACTCAAACTTACGACCAGCCTTGACCGCTGCCTCGAGGATCTCGATCCCTCGGTATAGGGTCATACGCTTGAAGGGCTTATCCAGTACGAAGCGCAGACGATCAATGAGCTCCTTGTCGAAGTGCTCAGCGAGGAACGTCAGGTCATCCATACAGTGATCAAGAGCCCACTGCACGCAGTACTTGATGAATTCCTCTGCCAGATCCATATTCTCCTGGATCTCGAGGAAAGCTACTTCGGGCTCGATCATCCAGAACTCTGCGAGGTGACGAGGTGTATTGGAGTTCTCGCACGGAATGTTGGCGACAGGTGTAGATACCGCCGAGTGCCAGCGCAGCCATCTCACCCTCGAGCTGACCCGATACGGTGAGAGACGTATGACGAGCGAAGAAGTCTTCCTTATAGTCGATCTGGCCGTCTTCAGTACGTGGGAGGTTGTCCAAGTCGAGTGTCGTGACCTGGAACATCTGCCCAGCACCTTCGGCATCACTCGCCGTGATCAGCGGCGTGTGCACATAGAAGAAGCCACGCTCATGTGGAAGAACGTATGGATAGCGATCGACGTGTGGTGACGCGATGCGATAGATCGCCCCGAAGGTGATTCGTGCGAGGACGCTAGGTGGGCGATCTCACGGAGAGAATTCCAGCGAGTGCCTTCTACCTGCAGGGGATGAGTGGCAGGATCTGCCGTCGAGGACTTCGAGTTCGCTTGCTTGTATTTCTGCGCTCTGCCCTGACGCTGAGAGGCGACAAGTTCGCCGACCACGCTGAGCTTGCCCCGTGGTGATCTTGGCGGAAGATCAGCGTCGAAGCGCGTGAGGTCGACGACGATCTGGATATTATGGATCGTCGAGCCGTCGATTTCAGTGCGATGAAGCTAATAGCCTTGTTGCCACGGCGGGTACGGACCCAGCCGCCAGCGTTCGCTTGCTGTCCAGCAGAGTGAGCCCTGAAGAAGCTCGATGATTCTGGTACGTTTTCATAGATGTATGATTGAGTGGTGTGTGCGGTGAGATGTCGACAAGTAGCTATTACTCGAAGGAACCCATACGCATGGTTGGTGACCTCCTGCTCGGTGAGTGGCGCCAGCGACCTCAGGGCAGGTTCTTCTTTGTCAGACCAGCGAGTAGGCAGCGGTCCAGCTTGACGACTGTGGTAGCCCAGGTGCTCGAAGATACGACGGACGATACGGTTTGACCAGGTGGATCTCGATACCTGACCTGGCTCAGTCCTCTTCGCTGACGTAGCTGAGTGCGTCAGCATGGATCTCACCATCCTCGGCTCGATACCCTCAGCGATGCTGCCGCCTCTCTCCACAGACACGGGCTTATCCAGCCAGTGCGTGGTAGATCTTCTTCTTCATGAGAGAGGGTGCGTGAGACTTACTGGACGAGATCACCGTCATTCGTGATAGAGGATGACGCCCGTGATGTGCGGTCAAGACGCGACAGGATAGATACGCTCTTCGCAAGCGCCTTGACGAGATCCATCGCCGTACGACGGCATTCGGGATCGTCGCTCGTGAGTGACACAGTTCTTTGGAAACGTATAAGAAGGATATGAGACCTTGCTCTGAGTGGGAGAGACGCGCATGCCCTTATATACGACCTCGTCGAGACGGGTAACCACGTGAGCCCAGCTCTCGTGACAACGACGCCATTGACCGTGATCTCACCTGCGGCGATGAGGGCATCCGCCTCACGGCGTGAGCAAAGTCAGCGTTAGCGAGGAACATATGAGACGCAGATCCTGTGATGGATCGACGAGTCTCCTCGTACTACGGGTACGAGGGAGCTGGCTGCTTCTTTTTCTTCTTTGCGCGGTGCTAGATGGACCGCCCTTCTTGGGGCCCTTGCCTGCATATGTACTATGAGGCTGCCCTCACCGGGCTGACCTGGGGCTGCAGGAGCGATGGGGCGCTCGGAGCGGCTGTGGTTGTAGCTAGCGGCCATCAGCACGCTCAGCCTGATAGCGCTCTTCATGTGAAGCGCTCTGCCGAGGAGGAGTAAGAGCCGTCGTAGTTGGAGTGCTCTGCACGCGAGGGGCGAGCAGCAGGACGTCCAGAGTGCATCTGCTGCTCCTCTTCGGAGACGATGAAGGCGCGTCTGCGTCGTGTGGAGTCCCCTGAGTTAGGGGTGGATGAGATGTGCTGTCCATCGGTAGAGGCCGCAGAGTACGCGTCGCCTTGCGAGTAGCTGGGCGCTGGGTAGTCTCCTCGGGCTACTGTGGGTTTGATCGAGCGAACTCCCTTTTCGTCTGCCATGTGGTCTTGTTTTGTATACTTATACTTGTCTGAGGGTGTTGAGGACAGCCTCTCGGCTCTCCACTGGTCTGTCGTCCAGATAAGCCCATCAGCCACTCACCCTCTTGGTGCAGGGCCGTCATAGGGTCTGTGGGCTCCAGAAATATCTGTGGCAAAGATAATAAGATTATATGTATATAGAGCTCGCGAGCACTATAAATAAGAGCGATGAGGCGCATAGGGAGTGATGCACCTGTGCCTCTTCTATCGAGGAGTCTATGCTCGGAGGCTTAGATGATCGAGTGCTTCTTCGAACTCGACGATCCGTCGATTATAGCCGAGAGAGCAAGACCCGTGACCGTATCTGCACAGCCGTAGTAGATGGCGATACGTCCGTCTCGCGTCGTGCAGAGCTGCACAGGGGAACGTCACGTTGGGGACGTCACCCATGCACTCATACTGCTCACGAGGAGAGATGAGGTAAGGGCCAGAGCGGAACTTCACCTTCCAAGGCTCATCGAGATCAAGCAGCGCAGAGCCAAAGGCATAGACGAAGCCATTGCACGAGGCCAATACGCCGTGGTAGATCAAGGAGCCAGCCTTCGCTCGTCTCGATGGGGATAGGACCTGCACCGATCTTCGTGCACTGCCATGCGCTATCCTCGAAGGGAGCAGGAGACATGACGTGACGGTGACGTCCCCAGTACTCGAGGTCGGGAGATTCGCTGCAGAAGATATCACCGAAGGCGTGTGACCATTGTCGCTGGGGCGGCTAAGCATAGCGAAGTTGCCATTCAGCTTGCGGGGGAAGAGGACACCATTACGGTTGAAGGGCAGGAAGGCATTCTCCAGCTGGTGGAAGGTCTTGAAGTCGAAGGTATAGGCGACACCGATCGTAGGACCGTGGTAGCCATTACACCACGTGACATAGTAGCGGTCTTCGATGAAGACGACACGAGGGTCAGTAGCGTAGACCCACTCACCGATCTCCTTGTCTTCGCATTCGAAGGTCGAGAGCTCAGGGATTGATGTTCAGTTGATCGCGTCATCGCTGGAAGCCGACGTGCAGACGCATACGGCGGTTCGTATCGTCGCGGCGGAATACCCTCAGCATAGCCTTCGCCGAAGCGAACAACAGCGCTATTGAAGATGCTATTGGAGGTAGCGGCGGGTCGCGTGGATGATGGGGTTGGCACCGTAGCGCCAGACGACATCCTTACAGCCTTCGGGACGATCTTCCCAAGGCATACTGGGCAAGGGCTCTGCCCCTACGATCTTAAGTTCACTCATTGTACGTACTATATAATATTGGAGTAGTTGAGAATCTACTTTTGAGTCGGACTTCTTAGCCTCTACCGCGTGAGCGAAGGGCAGGCGAATCACCATGATGATAGGCTGGCAGCGTGACCAAGAGGACGATGATGAAGGTCCGGCAGCCGAAGGCCGTCGCATAGCTTACCGCTGATCATCCTGGCACCACGACACTCAGGTTCATCAAGCTATTAGCAAAAGCACAGTGAGCCATCTGATACTTCCCTGGAGCGATCTGCTGCATCATGAAGAGCGTGATCCGACGAACCCGAAGCCGTAGCTGAAGTATTCGAAGACGATACCCTGTACCGATCCACCAGAGGTTGGAGGGCTGGAAGATAGCCAAGAGCAGGTAGACAGCGAAGGGGATATTGAAGATACAGACCAGCGAGAAGAGGGTCTTCTTCAGACCAAAGTGCGAGATATAGTAGCCCGAGAGGATGGAGCCGAGGATGAAGGCAATCGTACCTGCCGTACCATAGATCAGACCATAGTTCTCATTGGAGAGCGCTGATCCCGCCCTTAGCAACCTCATCCTTGAGGAAGATCGGAGCGATCTTCATCGCAAGCCCTTCGCCCAAGCGATAGAGGAAGATGAAGACCAGATAGAGATAGATATGCTTCTTCTCAAAGAAGGAGATGAAGACCTGCACCAGCTCCTTCCAGCTCTCGTCCGCAGAGCGGCGTACGCGTGCTGCCTCGCGGGGAAGGCTACGCATATGATATAGCGCAAGGGCGAGCATCAGCACAGCACAGATCCCCATGATGACCATCCAAGCCTTCTCCAGCCCCATACTCTTCGAGAGGTAGCCAGCCAGATAGACAAGCCCGCCATTAGTCAAGATCTTTGCGAGGTTATAGAAGGCACCTGCCAGCCAGCGAACTGTCCCTGCTCTGCTGGGCTCAACTCTTGCATATACACCCCTCGTCCCCAGCGATATCGTGCATGGAGCCACTGATAGCCAGCACCCCATCAAGGGCGATAGGAGATGAGAGAAGCTCGGCAGGGTGAGCGAGAAGCAAACCAAGCCGAACATCAGGGCTGAGATCGCTTCGGTGATATAGATATACTGGCGCTTCGTCCCGAAGAGCTCCATGACGAGGGAGAAGAGGGGCTTCAGTGACCAAGGTAGGACTAAGAGCGAGGTCCAGAAAGTCACAGCCTCCTTGTCAATACCGAGGTCAGTGAACATGAGGACGGAGACAAGCGAGAGAGCAACGTATGGTAGCCCCATACCGAAGTAGACGCTGGGTACCCAAGCAATGGGGTTACGTCGCTTTGCGCGGGACACCTCTGTAGTAGGGTTTGTTCTTCCATATAAGTGCGTGCTATTGTTCCACTTCGAAGCGCCCAGAGATAGCAAAAAGCGCCTACCCCCAGTGGATCTCTGCAGGCTTTGAAGGCAAGCCAAAGAGACGCATTAGATAACCCCATCTGAAGTGCAGGCAGTCGTACCTTTTTCTGTTGCGACGAGTGGAGTTTACCCCACGAGTGAACACATATCATATACAACTACAAATGAACAATATAACAGGAATATCAAAGCAATCTCTAGAAGAGGTAGGTGAACCAGTACTGGTCGATGAGTTGACCAGTATTGATACATATATAAGAGACCATTGCGCAAGGCGTCATCTTCACAGCTTGCCCTTTCCTCCTCAAACTTCTCAATCTAAAAGCCTCCGATTTTTCGAGGGAAGAAGGTACGAATAATGAAAAGATCGGCCTTCACAATAGCCTACTATAGGCATATGGGTGTGTGGATAGAGCTATATAGGATGGCAAAGAAAGCTATACAGCTTGGTCTGATTCATATAGCTTTGCTTGGATTCCATATAGCTTTGTGAAGTGACCTATATTAGGTTGTTGCTCACGTAGGGATAAAGTTGTGGACGAGTGGCAGATAAGTTTGGACTACGTGCGTGACGATAAATCTACGCGTGATATTTGGACTTTACGTGCCTGGTCTTTAAGACTACGCATGAGATAGAAGAATACCACCAGTGAAGATGCTTTTTCTTCACGAGGATGGGAATTTAGTCTACGAGACCTGCGGGATATCCTAAAAGGTAAACCCGCTTCAGCACGTGTGATCGCCGTATAAATCCAGCGAACCAAATTGCGATCCTCGGGGAGGTAGCCGACGAAACCAGGTCAACAAAGACGCAAGCCCACTGCCCCCCCTGTGCCTTATGCGCCGTGACAGCATAGCCATACTTCACCTCCAGCGCCCCCCAGAAGGGATCACGGCGTATAGCTTTGCGACGATCTGTGACCGAAGGGATATCAGCATAGTCTGCTGCGATTAGCTCAAAGAGTCGCTGACGCTCAGCCTGAGTGCGCTGAGGAGTGGGATCTTCGAGCGAAGTAAAGCAGGAGGCACCTCAGCGAGTCATCTCGATCAGGGAGGTAAATGGTAGCATCGGCGAAGTGCAGGCCATACTCGTAGTAGTGGCGACCGATACGCTGCACCTCGATGATCTCCCATTAGCAATGAAGTCAGATCGGTCGGGGCGCTTGGTGTAATGGTAGTTATTACGAGCGACGATGAGTCGCTCACCTCGCACCACAGGCTCTTCCTCATAGAAGAGGACGGAGCTACGGATAGCATGGTTGCACTCCAGGGCGAGCTTATTTGATGGACAGATGACCAGGCATTCTTCCTCCCCATACTTGCGGTAAGCCTCATCCAGCGTCTCGATGAACGTGCCGCCTTCGACGGGAAGATTCCTCGCCATACCCTCTCGTCTCCAGGTGAATCGGCAGGATCTCCCTCAGGGTCTTCATCAGCATATTCGTCCAGAAGCTCACGGAGCTGGGTAGCATTATGCGGATCCCCCCACGCTTCTGACGCACGACTTCACGCAGCTCCATCCCATAGACATGGAGCCCGTAGCGTGAGGTAAGGACCTCGGCATTGAGCGCATCGCTGAGAGGAGTACCCACGGGAGGGAGCTGGGCCGTATCGCCGACAAAGATGAGCTTAGCCTCATCCGCAGACCAGACGTAGGATAGAGGTCATCAAGAAGATTGCCCGAGCCAAAGGGCGTCATCTCACCCGTATCTCCTGGAGACCATCGATGCCTCATCGACGATGAAGAGGGTCGGAGTCGCCCCGCTTACTCGCCCCAGCTGGAAGCTACCTCCCTCCTCCTGCATCTGGGTAGAGGCTCGATAGATCGTGCGGTGAATCGTCGAGGCAGGGCGACCCGTAGAGGCGGACAAGACCTTCGCTGCTCGGCCCGTCGAAGCCATGAGCTCCACGCGCAAACCCGCTCGCTGAGCCAGATCAGCTATCGTACGCAGAGGAACGTCTTCCCTCGTACCGGCATAGCTCTGTGAGGAGGAAGAGCGCATGGGGCGAGGGCTCTTCATATATTCGTAGAGAGTACCCAGTGCTTCTCGCTGGTCGCTGGTATAGCCATCCAGCGGAAGAGAGCATGGGAGGAGCGCTGTATACGGTATGTAATAATAATTTTCTATCTTTTGTCCGTGTGAAGTTACGAATTGATAGGCATAGGAACGCGCTTAGTAGCTCCGCGCAATGAGACTCGCTCTAACTCAAACTACTACATAGATCCAACAATGAAGAAAGTTATCCTCGCATTAGTAGCTCTTGGCCGTAGTGGCACTGCCTACATCACGATCCAGAGCGTGCTGGCACCAGTAACTTCGACAAGAAGCAGGCTAAGATTGAGGTAGAGCTCAGAAGCAGCTCAAGAAGATCGCAAGCCTTGAAGAAACTCTACAAGAGCGTCCCACGACAAGTACGCCAACAAGGAAAGGAGCTGATCGACTTCGTACAGAATGGTCGTGTATTCTACATCCGTGCAGAGGGCGACTACACCAGCGCCATGCGTGACCAGGGCCTCACCGAAGAAGATGCAGCTCGTCGCGGGCTCATCCGTCGTGACACCGTCTGGGTCGCAGCTAAGGATACCCTGCTCAACGACGGCACGGATCTGGCTAAGCTCTTCATCATCCCCAACAACCCCCGACTCTTCTATCCAGGTCGTAGCCAGCTCTATCGAGCGGGCAGAGTGGGCGAGCTGAGATCCAGATGCCCGTCTTCCAGGCATCAGCTTCTTACGAAAGCTACCTGAACCCTCTGAAGAACGAGCGTCGTGTACGTGAGAAGGTCGAAGCTGCTAAGGCTAAGACGAACGCCTTCCCCGGTCTTCGTGTCGGCTCTCTGACCGAAGCTAAGACGAACAGCAACTGGGAGTAATGACTCGATTCCACGAGATCACAGCAGCTGAGGCTGCTCACTACAACTTGTCCATCGAACCACTTCGGGATGGACTTGCTTTTATGTATCACCTCGAAGGGTGGAAGTGTGCTCACCCAGCTGCATCCATAGCAGGGCTCGAGACTCGGCTTCGGCTCACTCCGTCTACGAGGTCCTGGGAGCTGTACTTCACTGTAGAGTTCCTCAGCTATCCCTACCGCTCCATCAAGTTCTTCTACGAGCCTGAGCAGGCTGTCCTCGTCCCCACGTCTCTTCTCCAGAGGGAAGGGATGAGCTCAGCTCCCCCACTCCCGAGGACTCTGCAGGCTCACGTCAGGAGGCCTGAGCGCCCTGCTACACGCTCCTGACGACACGAAGACCTTCGTCCTCAGCTGGCAGCGCAGAGCCTACCCAGTTCCTTCATGCTTACGCTCCTGCTTGTCGAGGCCCGAGCCACACTTCGCTCCCATTGCTAGAGGAAGGGAAGCGGTCTGAGTGAGAGCGGCTAGGACGTGACGCTGCTTCTCCTCCTTCGCCTCATGCCAATGGACCTCTTGATCATCGCAGGCGAGAGGTGAGGGCGTACAATAGTGCGCTCCTATCATCGCGGGGGCACAGTGGGGAGAGCATGGCAGGCGAAGTCGTCTTCTATACCTTTGCCTTGTGGCTGTCACTTCGCTCCTCGAGGGAATGCAGACCGCCTCGATCGCCTTCGGTGAGGAGAAAGCTCGCTGCGCTCGCACGGCTCCCGAGGAGCAGCCCGCAAGGGCGGGCAGGCGAACTGCGTCACTACATCTCAGGTCAGCATCCAGAGGCCACCGCAGCCTCCGCACGCTAGGAGCGAGGCAGCCTATCCCCTGACGCAGAGAGCATGACATGTCATCGCGTGAGTACAAGCGCCGCCGCTTCGACGTGCCCAAAGAGCTTCAATGCTCGCCCCACAGACTGAACCATGGAGAACCTCTTCAGCGATCCCTTCAGTACTACATCTGACTTTGAGGACGCCGCGGCCTTGACTATCTCTTCAGCGGGACGGGCGGCATATCAGCGGAAGCTCATCTCCCGGGCTGCAGCCGTGTGATCGCGCTCGAGCAGCGGCAGGGCACGCACTCTTCATTCGCTCCATCGCCCGACGGGCTGGAAGGAGGAAGGGCGCCTGCGGGTCTTACGGTCGGATGTCTTCCGTTACCTCCAGACCTCGAAGGGCGGAAGGCCGCGGTTCGACTTCATCTTTCGCCGACCCGCGCCTGCAAGCTAGAAGGAGATCCGCGCGCGCTACCGCAGATGATCCTTGGCTCAGGGCTCCTCAGAGCGACGCATGTCGTCGTCGTGGAGCATCCCGGCGCATCGTGACTTCTCGAGCTCACTTCCGCAGAGCACCGCGAATATAGGCTCCGGTCAGCATCGCCATCTTCCTCGCCGAAGACGAGGGAGGGAAGGCGAGACCGAAGAATAGCCCAACTATGCTCAACGAGGAAGGAGCGACCAGCAAGCGGCTGCAGAGCTCTTGGCGCTACGATGCAGCGGGCCTTCCGCCACGCAACTCGCCTCCTCTTCCTCGGACGAAAGCCAAGCCTGCCCGAGCTTCCCTTAGATCTACCGACAGACGCCGATTGCTATCGCGAGATGATCGGGCGAGCCCTTCCTCAGGCCGAGAGGCTCGCTCATCGCTGTCGTCAAGCGGGCGTCACGCTACTCCTGCTTCGCCAGCGACTGCATAGGCTCTTCGCGCCTCGGCGGAGCGCGCGCGTGCTTGCGCTCCTATGCTAAGGGCAGGCCGGGTTTACTTCAAGCCCGCCTCCATCCCTCGGCATCGTCTCGGCACCCGCCAGCCAAGTCCCGAAGGTGCGCACTGCCGCGTACCGCATCGCCTATGAAGAGGCGGAGAAGAGCGCGTCATCCCTAAAATGGCCTGACAACTATGGAATCTGGCGAGCGCCGCAGCCCATCACAGGGCACTCGCAGCAGCGACGGGCGTACCATCGCCGTCATCGCCACGAGCTTGACCGCGCGCGCGCGAGGCGCATCGAGCACTCCAGGATGGGATCATCGCCTCAGGTGGGCTTGCTAACTCTCGAAATATCCGCTGGCTGCCCGTCGTAGCGTGCCGCCTCGTTGCTCAGCGTGACCGCCTGCAAGCCGCCACTCGACGAGCTTCTCGTCATCGATGCGGGTCAAAGAGCGGCACGATGCACACCGTGCGCTTCGCCGAAAGGTACCACCGCCGATCTTGCGCTCCTCCCACACCGACCGCCTCCTCGCTGGAGGGAATGAGCTCCACTCAATCAGGCGCTAAGCCCCTGGTAGAGCGCCTTATATGCGGAGGAAAACTTCCGTATATGCGAGAGAAATTTTCGTATATGCGATTTCTGCATATGCAGCATTTCTGTATACGGTACATTTCCTCCGCATATACTCAAAGGAAATCGCCGTATATACGCGCATCTTCTCCTTCCTTTCAGATCCGATGAGAGCCGCCCTCGCCTCCGACAGGCATGATCAGGCAGGACAGGAAAAACGAGCGCTCTGCATCCAGCTGAGACAGCCGAATGTGGGGAGTGCCCTATGAAAAGAGGTAGCGAAGCTGCGTGCCTCGCCCAGTCTTCGATAGCCGCGATGGACCGAGCTTCTTTGCCTCGATGGCTTTCGAGAGAGCACCACCGCCCGTGGAAACGTAGAGACCGACATCAGCGTAACCGAATCCTGTTTACGCGGCATCATCTGTTTCCACCACCGCGACTTGATGCGAAGGCACCGTTATTAGCCGCAGCTTCCGGCGATAAAGCAGCAGCCACAGCACGTGAAACGCTATCAGCCGAAGTTGTCCATTTCGAAATCTACCCGTAGGGACCCAAGTTTCCAAAGGATGGTCTGGTGAGCAAGATGACCGCGCGATAAGCCTTTCGACGCCGTCGCCGACGTCCGGCACCGATCCGGCCAGCTGCATGTCGTTCAGGCGAAGGCCGTCTCAGCATCGTTGCTGAAGCGCATCAGCGATCTTCGAAAGTCCGTAGCAGAGGATTTCATGTTTCGCCACCGCCAGCCTTAGCCTTAGCTCATGACGATCTGGCGAGCCAGACCCAGCTTATCATCTTCGCAGAGCGAAGTCACCGATGTTGCCACCAGCAGCCTTTAGCGAGCGTGGGTCCTAGCTCGCCCGTGAGGTGCGTTCGCTGTGCCGAGGTTCTCGATGATGTCGATCTCAGAAGAGACCGCCGAAGCCACCCATGATAGCGGTGAAGGGACGCCGGATATCCTGCATGACCTTGTTCACAGCATCTACTTCCCTTACCCATGGGCAAAATCGAGATGCGTGTGGTCAGCATCGAGCGAGCAGCGTGATGAGCGCCGCAGAAAGCGTGAGCGCGGGTGGAAGCCGTACCGAAGGCGTCGTTGACGTGAACGTCCCTTAAGAGCAGCAAGCTTTCTTGGTGAATTCCTTCCTGACTTTCCTTAATCTTCTTGGCAACCTTCTCTTCGTCCTGAGGCATCTTAAGCCAGACGCGGGGTTTGCCTTCTTCTTCAGCGGCGTAGAAGCGGGTTCTCGGAAGGAGAGCTTCGCCAGGCTGAGGGGTTAGCAACGAGCTCACGAGGAAAGCCACCACCACGCGGTCGAGGACGAGAACTTGACATCGACATAGAACACTTGAACACGTGAGCAGGGATGTGGCGGAGGAGAACTTGTCCTCGACCTTCTTAGGGCGGCCAGGTGAGGAGCCGTGTTGATGACCGAGCCGCATCGCGAGATCTTCTTGAGGGTAGGGAGGCAGCGCGGATACGCGTGTCGTCAGTGATGTTGAAGTCTGCGTGGGGGCGTTGATCACACGGACGAAGCCTTCTTACCGCAGTTAGACGATCGACCGTCATATTAGAGTAGTTGAGCTAATAATACATTACTTGCGTTACCCACAAATGTACGTAATTATGAGCACTTATGGCTATTATCGTTATCTTTGTGACAGTATATATAATACCACTAAGAGTGAATAGTGCCTCGCCGAAACAGATATCTTACCTCCTACTACGCCACGGTATCGTCGTACCCCAGTTAGGTGATTCATCAGAGAGAAGCTCCCGCCAGCTATGACCATGCCAAAGCATCTGGCTACCCTCCTCTGCCGAGCTCCGCTAACTCCGGGGCTGACACAGCGATGGGCTTCTCGAGGGAGCTATATGCCCTTCTCCTGGGGCTGTCAGCACGTGTTAACTCACGCCTCGTACTCGAGGAGAATGAAAGCCAGCTGCGTCACCAGCTCATCAGCAGGGGCGTATCATCTCTCAAGGCATCGGGGCTCAGCTCTCCGCGAAGACACCTCAGCTTCCGCAGATAGCGCCCGCCCTCGCCCAAGCGCCAGTGCTTACGGCTATGCCCCCTCTCCCACTGCCTAAGGCGATCAGCAGCAGACAGAGCACTCACTTGACGACAGGACAGCCACTTATATCTCCCTGCGCCTCCCCAAGCGTGCATGGGCTATGCAGCTGCCGTCATCATCGCCATCCTTGCACTCCTCTACCAGAACAAGGTCGAGACGGGCAATTGCTATCAGAAAGAACTACTCCTTCCGTGAGTGTACGCCAGCTCTTGGTGAGGAGAAAGGTCGTCTTCTACCAGAGAGCTGTGCAGGAACGAACAAGGCAGCCTCCGCTGGTCTACCAGGACGGCACTACTATATCATCATCGCTACCGAGCGCACCGAGAATATCCAAGACCTACGTGAGCAGGCTCGCACTACCTCCCGAAGCCCTCCACCGCCACTTCTCCCATGGTCGCACGATTCGTCACTTACCTCGCGGATTCCTCTTTTGAACTGTCTTACCTCAACGAGCTGGTGAGGGCATCCCGCCCACCGCTCAGCGTGGGTCTTCCACAACCTTCAAGACTGGCTGCTCCCAAGACGACCTTGCTCCTCTCGCTGAAGTGGAGTCCATCTCCCCCACAACATCGTCACACAGATTAGCCAGGCCCGCTCCAAGCTGCTCTCCATGTGGCATCGTCCAAGCTGGTGCTATTCCGGCTATTCTGCACGGGAATACGACTCGTGGATCGAGACGGGCTGCATGGCGATATGGATTACCAGCCCGCGATCGTGAGCTAAGTGACCAGCGCGTGCTTCTCCCTGGGACAAAGACACTCATCATGGTAGCGATGAACTATACCCTGAGACGAAGCAAGCCCCAGAAGCCCCGGTTCCGCCTGCCTACGGGCGAGACTACCATAGGTCGTCAGAAAACGACCAGCTCTTAGCCTGTGCGCTCAGGCCACGGCTCCCCCGTCACGGGCGTGCCTTCTCGACTCACGCACCGATCGCTGGAGCGCTATTGGACCCGAGCAGGCAGGGCTTGGCTGTGAACAGCCTCTGTCATCCCACGTGCTGGGGCTACTTCGTCTTGGGTGACTCCTCATGGGCATCAGAACTGCCGACGGATAGTCGATGCCTGGCCTCTGCGGACGCTGTACGCCAGACCTCCCTGCCGACAGAGGCTTTCCTCGAGCCTGGGCGTATCGATGCACGCCGATATCAGCACCTCACCATCGAGCAGAAGGTGAGATCCCCGAAACTCCGCGAACGCATGGGACGTCGGGTCTGCAGCTGCGACACCGCCAACAGTGCTGCCATGGAACCTATGCCCTTACGATGTCTCGACTACACTTACGCGAAACCTGCTCTCCCTCTCTCCCCAGGAGCTCAAGCGATGAGCGAGGAAGAGTACTAGCACTCTTTGCTGGCACAGCTGTCAAGCGAAACTGGTCTGCGGGCCTACAACGAACGATGCGCGATCTGCGAGGCCAACTTCACCTTGCCCGCCAGGCACCGCTGTGGCACCGTCGCTTCATTCGCCTACAGACGATGCCACCTCCGGTAAGCCGCCGACCAGATAGGATCAGCTCTCTCACCGACGAAGAAGGGCGACCCATATTAGTATAGATAAGACTACACTGATCAATAAAACGACCTATGTTGGTCAGCGAGTCCAACTACTAATGAGTCTAGATTTGCTCTGCGTAGGGATAAAGTTATGGACGAGTGGCAGATAAGTTTGGAGCTACGTACGTGGATCTAATATCTACGTGGATATTGGTTACGTGTCTAGTCTTTAGAGACTACATTACGAACGGAAACCACTACAGGAGGCGCTTTTGATCGGGAATGACACTTTTCCTCTGCGAAATCGGAGAATACTTCGATAAACGAGGGGCTTGTGTGTCTCTTCGGAGAGGCATATCAGGGCTGAGCACATTCATAACACAATTATTAAGTGAGGACTCTGAGGCAACAGTCTCATATTGGTTGAGCCAGTGACCAATATAGATTCGTCCATCATCAATAAAGAATGCCTAAACTCTTCTTTATAAGGGGATATATCCCTGGATGAATTATCACCACCTTCTTCAATCCGGTAGTTCTTTTACCTTTGCAGACAGTGCACAGGAATGACCACCATCCTTAGCTTAACACACTTAATCCGTAGATGAAACAAAGAAAGCCTTCGCCTCGGCCTTCAGACTCTCATCCTCCTGAGTCTTTCCCTCCTCGCTGTACCGCCATGGGGCAGAATATCCAGGCTGCACTATGACCTCGGTCGCTACCTCTACCCCCAAGTACAGGCTGACCGTCGCGCATGACAGCGATGACCGTAGAGCAGCAGGCCTTGACCCGCTGACGATACGTTCACTTCGTCGATATGTCTTTCCTCCGGCAGGGGTGCAGTGGGTGTAACTGGAAGTTCATGCGCAACTTACGCTTTTGGCAGGGTCCACTCTCTTGGCACGTGCGCTATGACGGCCTGCGCTACATCAGTGCCAATGCTCCCGAACCTGTGGGCTCACGTGCGATCTCAACTCAGCCAGTGCCTTCATGACGGGGGTGACCTACACCTACCTCAGCCCCGAGCGTCGTGCTCCAGCCTCACCACTCTACAGGGTATATACGTGGGTGTAGCCACTGACTATGGGCTCTGCAGGTATGAGTTCGCTCCTGGCAATGGCCTCATCACCCGCCACAGGCTTCTTCAGCTGGTATCGAGAGGATCCCCGCATCGGTTGGGAACACCAGGCTTCAAGTTCATGTCGCAGCCCGCAGGTGTGGTTCTGCTCAATGGATCCGGGCGTCACTGAGACTTCAATCTCAGCATAGGTATGATACGCGCATGTCAGAGAATGTCGATGCCCTCAATTGGCTCATGCTTGCGACACTCGCCTCAATGGAGCTTCGGTAAATAGCCCCAGAACGTATCAAATAGCGAAGCCCTTAGGACTGATCAGTCAGACTGCTATTCATCGCCTTCAACTGGCTGGCAACCTCCCGCTCGGGCCTTTGCAACCATCCAGCTCGAGATCGAGAGCTCACTTCGGACGGGGTCATCAGAGTCCATGCACCCGATAGGCGGATAGCTCATCGACAGAAAGCACCCCTGCTCTATCAAGATAGCGAGACAACAAAGGATAGAGGTGGTCTCCCTCGCGGGAGGTTGGGAGCTGGCTTTCTACAAGAGTGGGTAGAGAGGGATGTGCTTTCCGCCCTTCATCCAACATCGCAGCCCAATCCCAGCTCCTTTCATCATCGAGGAGGCTCCCAAGGTAGAGATGGGCACGTCTGCTCCTCGATGAGCTTATGACAGCCGATACTCTCCAGGATCCGGTCAGGCGACCGGACAGGCGAAGACTGCGTCACGCGATTCGAGAGCATGTTTGCCGAAATCAGAGGCGACCCACTGTGTTCGCCCGCCTCGATGACGATAGATTGCGGCGCCCAGCCCTGCGATGATGCGGTTGCGCGCAACGAAAGCCTGACGATAAGGGGCTTTACGGCGGATGTCGTGCAAGCGCCTCCAGCCCGCAGGATCTGCTTCGGCGACCCGCCTGTGCGCGCTGCAGATGCGTGTCCGGCCCATGGGCAGAGCATCAGCCACCCGATCGAGCCGGTCAGCTCGAAGTGCGGCCTCATGTGCCTGCACATCGACCCGTAGACCCAGCCCACTGACAATGTAGATGCAGGGCATTGGTAGTCGCCAGCTCACTCACCACCTGCTGAGTGCGCGCGACCATAGTCGGAGATGCCCATGCCGACGACGCTCTACATGCTTCACGCTCCGCCCAAGCTACCTTGCTCACCGCGTGCACATGAGAGACCATAGGTGGGATCGGCAGTCTCACGAAGAGACGCTGATAGTCCTCGCTAAGAAAGAAGATGGGACGAATACTCTTCTGCTAGCGCGGGGCTCACTACGTGCAGGGCTTCTTCAGCAAGGTGGGCGAAGCCAGCGTCGCGCCATGCGCTGAGGGAGGCGAAGGATACGAGCACGAAGCTCCGCATCAGTGAAGAGCGCTGTAGCAGAGCCGAGGGCTTCGATGAGGTTCACAGCAGGCGAGGACCGACGTGCTTGGTGAGGAGAGTGCAATGGTATAGGTCCGCCTCAGTCGGAGTAGGCGCTGGATGGCATGGATGATAAGGCAGAGAGGAAGGAGAGCTGAGCCCCCGCCCTTCTCCAGCGGAAGGAGAGAGGCGAGGGCTCAGCCTATATTGAAGAGGTGTGACAGCGACTCAGTGCGCCAGCATATCTTCGGTGATGTTGGTGAACTTTGTTGTCCTTGATGATTGGTAGGCAACAGCAGCATCCCAGTCGGTGGGGAGGCCACCACGAACCGCTCCGATGAAGATCTGAGTGACCTATGCCGTCCAGCCTTCAGAGCCACGCTCTTATCGCGACGGCTGGACTTGGCGACTTCACGCTGTCGATGAGGAGCTTACCCGTCGATATACATCTGGTCGAGGTCCGTGAGAAGACATAGACACCATCCTGAGGACTGCACATCAGCGATGACGGCATGCAGGCTTGAGTCTCCGCCATGTGATTCTGACGACGTCGGGACGAAGGTCGAGGACGCTTTGGCGAGACCCTTCGTCCAGTTCGTCACACCGAGTACCGCAGCATGGCAGTAGTGATGATCTCCAATAGAGGCCCTCGTAGCCAGACCTGGCTTGAGGTTGCAACAGTGAGCTGCAGGAGCAAGAGTCTCGCTTTCTCGCTGGTGATCTCACGCACGCTTGTTTACCTGAGGGAAGGATAGATAGCTACACGGATGATTCCTACCTGTTGTGACCTTAAGAGGCGCGTAGCTCTCCGGGGACAGCGTGGGCGGCTACCATCACGCGTAGACGATACGGATGGGACGGGTCGTCTCGAGGACAGCTCAGCGCTACTGGGTGAAGGCTGGTGAAGTTGAGCGAAGAGCAACCGTCTCTCTCGTAGCTTTCTGCACGTGGGCAGAGGCTGCTCGGGCTCGTAGCGATATGATACGTGCACCGTGCGCGCAGCGAGGCGGACACGTACTGTCGATGACTGGCGATTGAAGTCCTTGAAGTCGATCGGCATTGGATGACCAGACGGCTTCTGCAAGAGCGATCTCACGGAGGAAGGCACTGTGCATGATCTCTGGGGTATAGAGATACTCAGCCCAGAGGTTGGTCTCGCAGCAACCATGATGGTGACGACTTACCTGGAGCGATAGCTTCGAGGATAGGATTATAGCTGTAGACCTTCTCGAGGAGGATACGCCGATATGGCCAGAGCTCGATCTGGGGTCACCCTGATGGTCAACATAGAGGCCACCGCTACCAGCCGGGTGAGTCACGTCGTGACCCATATTGTACGACTGGATACCACCATCTTCGCCGCCAGCTCATGACGGTAGCCGAGGGGCAAAGACCGCCCTTCGAGGATCTCACTCCCATCCGATGAGCTTCTTTCCATGCAGCAGAGCATCTTCTCAGCACGACGGATCACATAGCTCTGGAGCTCGTGTCGTCCTCAGGCTTCATCCTTGATACGCTTTTCGGCAGTTGAGGGACATTCCTTCCAGCGATCCTTGGGGCATTCGTCCCACCGAGTGGAAGTATTCACCCGAGGAAGGAGGTACGACTCGTTGAGTACATTTCTGGATGAACTCGAAGGTCGAGTCCTTACCAGCACAGTAGACATCATCCTCGACACCCCAGATATGTACGATGACCTACTTACGGCGATCAGGGAAGCAGGTGAGCTCTGGGTATGAGGCGATAGCACCCATACCATGCCCCTGGCATCTCAATCTCAGGATGATCGTCACGAAGCGCTCCTGAGCGTAGCGGACGATGTCACGACCTGATCCCGTGTAGAGCACCATAGCGACTGCCATCTCCCTCGGTACGCTAAGCACGCGACCTGCAGTGAGGCGGGATGCTTCTTGATCTCGATGCGCCAGCCCTGGTCCTCCAGTGAGGTGCCAGTGGAGCTTATTGATCTTGAACATGGAGATGATATCGATGTGCTGCTTCATCTCCTCGACGGTGAGGAAGTGGCGCCACGTCGACCATCCCGCACGGTACTCGAAGGCAGGTCTCGTCCTGGATGCTCAGGCTGGGATCTCGCATGAAGGGGCACCGAGGGTCTTGTGCGCAGCCCTGTAGCCTCCACCGTGCAGGGAGGAGCTGCATCAGCTCTGGAAGCCCCAGAAGAGGGCCTTCTGCCGTGCGACCGACGATCTCGATACCACGGGTGGAGGTGGAGCGTATGCTTCGTCACCGAGGGGCTGCTTAGGATCAATGCAGTGAAGATGCCTCTCTGCGTGCCTTGCTCCCCTGTGCGACACGCGAGGGTGAAGCCTGTGGAGGCGAGTTGATCTTCTCGGTGAAGAAGCGTGCGATCGTCAGAGCTGAGATCACCCGAGGCGATGACAGGGGTCGTCGCTGTGAGACAGGAAGCCTCTCGCTCAGTTTGAGCTGCTTAGGACGGATGAGTGATGCCTTGTCGCTCTGTGCACAGGGGTGAGGACTGTTACCGATGAGTAGCACTAGCGGACCGAGCGGTAGTCCCTCCGATACAGAGCCAGCTAGCGCACGCCATTCCGTGTAAATAGCTCTTCATGAGTCTATTAGGGGTTGTTGTGATGGGCCGAGGTGGCTCAGAGGAGGGACTACCCTGTACAACACCTGTATACAAATATATAGATAATAACGAATAGCCCGAGACCCTCCCCCAGAGGATATACTCCTCGGGGCAAGGTCTCAGGCTGCTCTGTGCCCGCTCCTAGTGTGTCAGGTGACACTAGCTAGCTAGGTCTGTATGAGTCTCTACCAAGCGAAGATAGGGTAGGCGGACATCATCTCGTTGACCTCCTTGCACAGCAGCGATTGACAGCTTCGTCCTCGGGGGCAGAGGCACGGTCTATGAGGAGACGATGTACTCCATCTTGTCTTCCTTGACACCACGGGTAGTGATACAGGCGTACCTGCATCGGATACCTGAGGTCTGGAAGGCAGAGCGGCTGTCGAAGGCACCATGTTCTTGTGACCGTGATGTCTGCTGCTACGAGGGCCTTCTGCTACCTTACGGTCGGTTCGGGGAAACTTACCACGCAGGTCTGATGAGCATGCGTGATTGTCCGTACCGCCAGAGACGACTCCCGTAGCCACGGCGTACGAAAGCCCTCGAGCCATAGCCTGAGCATTCTTCTTGACCTGCAGGGCCATATTCCTTGAACGAGGGGCTGTAGAGCTTCGTAGAAGGCTACAGCCTTAGCGCGATGACGTGCTCTAGAGGACCGCCCTGGACGCCTGGGAAGACAGCAGAGTCGGCAGGGCAGACATCTTCTTGATCTCGCCCTTAGGCGTGGTCTTGCCCAAGGGTTGTCGAGTCCTTACCCATGAGGATGATCCCACGACGGGCGCGTAGTGTCTTGTGCGTCGTCGAGGTGACGATGTCGAGCGTACTTTCACGGGGTTCTCTAGGAGACCTGCTGCGATCAGCCCAGCGGGTGAGCCATATCGACGGGAAGATAGCGCCGATCTTGTCTGACGATCTCACGGATGCGCTTGTGAGTCCCATTCACGGGTAGGCTGAGCCCCCGGCTATGATGAGCTTGGAGCGTGCACTCGAGCACGCTGCTCCATCTGATCGTAGTCTACACGACCCCGTATCCTCGCGGACATTGCTGGTCGATGGCTGGTGAGGATCCGAGCTAGCTGACAGCGGAGCCAGATGGGAGAGATGGCCTCCGTGGGCGAGGTTGAGCCCCATGAAGGTATCGCCAGGTTGCAGGCACGCTGGGAGCACGTGCATGTTGGCCTGGGCTCCAGGTGGGCTGTACGTTGGCCCACTCCAGCGCCAGAGCTGCTTGATGGCAGTCGATAGCCAGTTGACTCAGGGACTTATCTACCACTTCGCAGCCACCATAGTAGCGCTTGCCTGGATGGCCTTCAGCATCTCTAGTGGTCATGCGGCTACCCATAGCTTTCATGACTTCTTCACTGACAAAGTTCTCAGAGGCAATGAGCTCAATCCCTTGAGTTGTCGTTGGCGTTCCTCTTCAATCAGGTGAGAGATAGCGGGTCGTTCATAGTTCTTTCCGATGTTGTTGTTTGGATGGATATAGTTGAGTGTCGTACTCTTGGTAGCCGTGCTATTGTACTTACTGAGTGTACTCGTATCTCTACAGACAAAGATAAAGAATTGTATCTCTATATATAAGCTTTTCTGAGGTTCTTTGGGATGCTCCGGCTCTTCAAGGGCCTCAAAACCATCAAAAAAGGGACAATTGCTGAATCATAGCATATAGCACCGTAATGGGGCTACTCTCTCCCTTAGCTCTCTCCCCCACTCTATACACCACACTATAGGTGCTAACATAGAGACTGAATATCTAAAATATTTTTGAAGGAAATGCTGCCAAGGATAGAGCAGCATTTTCATCCTCTATATAAAAGTAGCAAGCATGAGAGATATTAGTCGACCAATGTATAATTCGCAAGCTTACACACCAGTTCTGTGCAAAGCCCCTCCCTTCGTCCCGATAGGACAGAGGAGAACATCCTACTAGACCTTGGTGCCTATTCCTCTATCATGGGGCAGTACAAGCAGAAGGCAGGGATCAGATTGCGGTCGCCGAAGCCATTATCTACGCGGCATTGATCCAGAACTTATTCTCCCGCAGGTAAGGCGGCGGATAAGCAGCCTTTTCACGAGGGGTAACTGTGTGACCAAGTCAGAGATTACCTCGTACTCAATTGAGGAGCATTCTGGCACGTTGTCTTCACGGCGTCCAGCGACCGTCCTGATCTCCTGCATTTCACCCCAGATGCCGCATCACATCAGGAAGCAGTCAGCTCAACCTTACTTTCACTTTCGGTGGGCTCGATCATGACATGCGGGAAAGGAAAGCGTGGAGCATGGTAGCCAAAGTCCATGAGGCGCTTAGCGATATCGCTCCTCATCGACACCGTAGGTTTCATGAGCTGAAGCGGTCGAGATCAGCTCGTGACCGGCGCTGACCCCGTTGCCCCGTGTGGGCGATACCGCCGGGTATCTTTGGAACGGACAGCCAGCTGGTTGGCATTGAGAGTTGCCGTGCGGTAGCACTCATTATCGACGCAGCGACGTTATGGCTGGGAGACGACATCGATACCGGCGCACTGCAAGGAGGAGCAGCAGAGACGTTTCCCTTCGATGGGCTCGTAGTCGACGCCATAATGTCGTAGGCTGGTAAGGAGCGAGGCCTCGGTCATACAGATGGGACCACTACCAGGACCACCACCACCGTGAGGGATGGCGAAGGTCTTATGCAGGTTGGTGACAGACGTCTCTGCACCGATGAAGCCAGGAGTTAAGACCTACCTGAGCATTCATATTCGCACCATCCATGTAGACGAGGGCTCCCTGTCATGGATGCCGCTTACAGAGATCGATGATATTCGTCTCGAAGATCGTGTGTACTGGGATAAATGATCATCATCACGAGGTCATCCTTATGCTCCTCGGTCTTCTTCATAAAGTCTTCCCAGTCTGACATTTACCAACCGCATCGCACGCTACGATGACGCACTGGTATACACTGGGAAGCCGAAGCAGGGTTCGTACCGTGAGCAGAAGCAGGCAGAAGGATCTTGCTGCGGTGACCACCTCCGTGAGCTTCGTGATAAGAACGGATCGTACGAAGACCAGCATATTCACCAACAACACCCAGGTAGGCTGGAGCGATACGACGGGCAGCCCCGTGATCGTAGCTAAAGAGTCCTGGGGTTCTCCAGCAGCTCAGGTGGGCCCTATTACCTGCTCAGCAGGAGCATAGGATGGATATTGCAGAAGGCTGGGTTGCTGTGAGGAATGACTGTGGCATTGACTTCTCGTACGCAGGCGAGAGATCATCAGAGTGCGTCAGGAGATATCTTACGCTCAAGACGCTTGATATAGCGCATCATCTCGGTCTCCGTATGGTACTTGAAGACTTCGTAGGAGAGGAAGGGCGGTACACGAACTTACGATCAATGTGGATCGTGTGTTCATAAACTTCAAATCATTGATTGCTCTCCTTACCAAGAGCATGAAGCAAGATGTGTGAAGGGACGCTGGGGTCTTGAACGGTGTCCGTTTTCGTCAATGCTAAACGGAGCGACCCGTACCACAGGAGCATGAAGGATACACACGACCTCTCTGCGATCTCACGTAGCTTAGCACCTGCAGCCTGCTTCCTCGGGGAGGATGACGCAGTGTATAGAAAAAGTTCTCATGCAGGAGGCGATGGCCAGAATCCTGACTTCTTTGCGACATGCAGAATGGACGGCGTGCAATATTCTTCAGGCCCTTCGGGACCATGGTAGACGGCATGAAGCCACTCATCGAAGCCAGCAGAGCCTGAGCGAGCGAATGTGCTCGTAGCACGCTGTGATATCTTTTCGCGAGTCTGCAGTGCGAGCGATGGGACTCCTTGCCCAGGCGGTCCTTACTCAGACCGATGATGCGGCCTGGTAGCGTACTTGTACTCCATCGACAAAGCGTGCATCAGCCGAGGACCACCGAAGTACATGGGCACGCCGAAGCGCTAAAGACTGAGCCAAAGACGGCAATCAGCCCCATTTCCCCTGGAGCGTCAGCAGGATGAACCGAGGAGGGTCCTTGTGACCCCAACCTTGATATCTGCGTCGTGAGCCTTAGTTACGAACTCCGGTGGTCATTGGCCTGCAGGTGACCTGGGTACTTTGTACGATTGCGCCGAAGAACTCGTCGGCAATCGGCTCGTTCCACTTGCCGAGGACAACCTCAATACTGCGGATGGCGCGTGAGGATGACGTCACGGTGGAGAAACAAAGACGTCCTTGTCGACGAGCTTGCGTGCACCAGAGCTTCCGCCCAGCTAGAGCGCTCATTGAAGAAGGCGGTTTCCAGCCCCAGCGGTGGCGTCAGGAGGAACCTTTGATTACTCAAAGTGCCGTCGGGTCCGTGAATGACAGACTGGAGTTGACGCCAAGCGACCTAGAGATCTCTGCTTGATAGGGAGTATAGGATATGCCTGAACCAGGATTCTCGGTACATTACGCTGGATAGCGGAGGAGTACGGTATCCATCTCAATAGCCGATGTAGGAGTATGAACTTCATTCTTAGATGCAAGGTCTGCGATATCTCAGCAAACTCCCTCAGTCATAGGCTCCAGGGAGTCCAGAGCTTGTCCGTCAGATATTGGAGGGTAGGTGCGGATTTGATAGGTTCATCAAGATCTTCACTGATGATGACATCTCCTTCGGCATCGTGCTGCCCTACTTCATGGCGGATGGAAAAGTCATTGGTGTTCATTGGCGAACGTTAGCAAAGTATTATTTTCGTGGTCATGCAGCAGTCTATCTACAGCGTACCAAAAATGCGTATTTGCGGGCTCATTTGTACCTCGTGACTTACAAAATATCTTACAAAGTCTACTACCGCCTTGGTACAGCTTGTTGCCCCATCGACACCACCACACATCCCTTAATGGCGGTGAGACTGTACTTGGGTGGATGGCATCAGGTTGTCGAATATGATGAGCATCTATGCAAAAGAAATTACAGCTTTCCTTATGCTCTCTTCTTTGGCGGTATGTTGGACTCAACCCGCGACCCCACTAAGCGACGGGCAGGTGGTATTCTAACCAACTGAACTACCACCGTGCTTGCTGATTGCGTTGCAAAGATAGTATATAAGTTTTCAAACCTCAAATATCCAACAGTATGCT
>BNJU01005364.1_pt1 | contig 94105 bp, 92 predicted proteins | sample 8539281 | NCBI WGS metagenome assembly BNJU01 (sample SAMD00202456, study PRJDB9452) | human saliva metagenome | isolation source: human saliva | place: Japan
CAGTTACGTATTGCTTTCCTGTTTTATCAAAACAAAATGTATCTATATCCCTTATTTATCAAGGTTACTAATTTTCTACCACAATTTTGATCAATTAGGTTTTTATAGTTAGATAGCACAGGGCGTTGATAATCAATGCACATGAATCTACGTAAAAATGACATCGTTTCACGAATGACCTGTAACAACATGTTAGTCTCGACTGCTAAGAAGTTGTATTTACTACATTGTCATTACTTGATATTTGTAATGATATATCCTCTTTCTGTGAACCCCATCAGTTGAATTAAATGTTGGATACACCATTATCCTGTGATTTTCTACTTTTATTTAATCTCACTCATTAATAACCAATGTTAGAAATAGGCCTCATCTCCTAAATATTCTTCACAAATTGAAAACTTTCACCTGCCGATATTTAATGACACTAGCTCCTCCACTCATCATCATATTACCACAACAAAATCTCTATTTCCTCTGAAACTAAAATTACATCGCCTTTTTACTTCTGCATGTTACTTTTCTATTACCTTCTTCTTCACTGCTTGACTTTATCCAGAAGTAGGCTTTGTTCTAGGTATCATGATTTTTCCGTGACCATGTTTGAAAGCCCAATTCCAGGATGAAATATGGCTAGAACCTGCCTCTAATGGTATTCCCTGTCAGCTAATGAGACTAGATTGCTGCAGAATCCAATGCCTTTGCACTTGCTTGGTACATAATAATTTTAGTGTATCTTTAAATACTTGATGTCGCACCATGTATGAATAGTTTCCCAAGGGAAGTGGCATGTTATTTAGACATTGTGCCACAAAAAATAAGCAGCATCTACAATTATTGAATAAGGACCTCTCTAGCTATCACAACAGGATTTTCTAAGGTCCTAACTCTTTCATCTACTAGTTTAAGAATCTTTGCAAGCAACCAGCAACCATCTTTTAAACATAACTATAAAAAGTGTACCATTCTATAAAAGTCCACTTTTGCATAAGCTGGATTGATGCCTTGTCTCGTACATACTTTACATCTGGTGTCACAAAATTGCCCCAACTCGCCTTGCATCAGAAAGATGTAGTATTTTAAACCATTCTATTTTCCTCTAATTTTGAAGATTGTTTCTTTTCTTTTCTGCTAAGTTTCGTAAGCATCCACATAAATATCATCAGCATGCTGTTTACTGTTTGATACTGTTCTTCTATCTTATCTTTATAGTAGTTTTGATAAAACAACTGGAGTACCCTTTTTTCTATCACTCCTTTACTTGATAAAGCTAAGACCGAAAGTCCTGAATGCTACTTCCTCTCAGTGAATACTCCTTGCGTTTCTATGTTGCTTTGGTAACTTTTTAATGTTTTGATTGATATATTTAATTCCTCCTTATTGGCTTTATATTTATATTATTATATCACTTTACAAATTATAAAAATCTAACATATCAAGCTTTAACTAATACTCCTTCAAGATCGAAAACTTTATATTTTGAAAATATCCCCACTTAAAACTTCACTTGTATAGTCAGAACGAATAATGTTTTATTCTTAACTAATTACTTTTGAAAATTTGTATTATCTTAATGTTTTACAAATATTTTACCTATATTCTCTGTGTGGAATAATCAACTCTAAAAAACACCATCCTCATACCTTTCACAGAAAACTTAAATTTGAAATATTTTCCTCATCAGTGGAATAACTTTGTTTATTAATATAAATATATCATTATTTTTGTAATTCACTTGAATTTCAATTAGCACATTGAATATTTGAATAATGAATTAATAATATTCAAATAAATATTTTTATCAACTCGTTAAATCTTTAATTTACGTTATAATAACAATGTTGAAGAAGAAAAAGGAGTGCAATTGGAGACACTCAACATATCTTTCTGATTAAAGAAAACATGTAAAAATGAAAAGTGATTTGGTAAGGATGAAGTTATTAATTTTAAAAATTATTCGTACTGGACTTGTATATTGTTTTGAATAAAGAATTATTAATGTTTAAAGTAACTTACAACCTATATATTGAGGTTATTACTTTTGAATATAAAACTATTAAAATAGATAAATATGAGAACCTATGATTATATTATTGATTCTGACCGTAACGAGGTTCGGGACAAGGAGAATATTAAACAACTTTCATTAGATAACACTTAATGCTAAAGTTTATCGCGCGGCCAAGGAACATCCCGCATTTTCGAGATAGTGAATAATATCGCATTTGAAACTTGTGATGATTTTATACAGAAAGTGAAAATTTCGGAAAATATATATAACGGTGGCCAGGTAACGCATTCTTGAAGGTTGAGGATAACGATGTGCCGTATCTTGTTCCTACATCTCATGGTCGCTGAGTTAACCATCAACTGGCAAATATGGGCAAAGATACGAAATCGCTGGTGGTGAGAGTTTTGACTTTGTTTTAACGCGGCAAAGTCTGGATCCGTTAAGACCGCCTTTGCTGATGCCACCGCGCTTTGAGATGTTAAATGGTGTTTAATCCATCAAGCAACACCCACTTTGGTTGGCTCAACGATGATTTAATCCTGCCGACGTCTCGATGAATTTATGTCGTTTTATCCTTATGATCATGAGGTTACAGCTGGCCGGAGGCGTTTTGCGCAGTTTATTTATAAAAATTTTACACTTCTCCCAGCGAACTTCAGCCGCAGCTGCGAGATGTAACAAACGGCTACTTATACATCGCACCGTTGCAAGATGACTTAGCTTTAACATCAAAGATCATACCAAAGAATTGACGAAATGATGAAAACTACAGAGGCTCGATTTATTGGTAAATTAGAGAATTTTGTTGCAGACCAGTTGAAACTTAAATAGAGAGTAAGAAGACTATACAGCGATAATCCAAAATCATTACTGAGATTATTAAGACGTCACTTGATCTTTACAATAGCTAGCGATAACTATTACGAACTTAGTGATATTCTTCTGAAATGAAAGTGACAGACAAAACAATTTTTATAATAAGGACAATAATATAATAAGGTATTAGCTTAAGAAAAATTATTAAAAGAAGTTATTGATAAAAATTCAGTCGTTGTTGATGCTACAGCCGAAATGGGAATGATACGTTACTTTAGAAGACTTCAGCCGTGCCTATGCGTTTGATATCCAAGAACTGGCAGAAAACACTATGAGGCTAATCGAAGAAGCTGAGCCGGACAGATAAATGCGAGATCGTTCGATCCACACTTTGAATCGATATATATAGATGAAAAAAATCCGCACAGTTGTCTCTTTAATCTCGATACCGCACAAATGCACCGATTTCGCCACTAGCTGAGACGACACCTGGCAGATGATAAAAGTTCCATTACACCCAGAATTGGTAAGAATTGTTTATTGCTGTTCATTGGGGAATATGAGAACAGTAGAAAAGAAGATTGCTAAATGAACTCGTAAATCTTTGATCAAAAGAAGTCAGAAGCATTGATTTATCAATTCATTAATCAGAAAACAACACTATCATTACTGTTGGATTGAAAGAGTTGAAAATTAAGCGCGAGAATAGAAATAGAATTTAAAACTTACTAACAAAGATCAATATACGTCATTGCTTAAAAATATGACGAAAAATTTCTGAAGAAATATTAAATAAAATTTCTACTATGATGATGTAGATGAAAGTTTCAGAAAATCGGAGCAGCATCAAGAATCTTTATACAACAAAAACAGAGATAATTGAAGTTGGGTAAAAGGTGACTCAAAATGTTGAGATAACGTACTTGATGAAAAGATATCCAAAAGAGCAACGGTAACGCTGGATTTTGGCTCGAACGAACAGCTTGAATCCAGAGTGAATGGAACGAAGATTAGTAAACACCAATGCCAGATTCAAAAAATCGGAGACATTAAGACACGAAATTATCAGATTAGCGCTATTAGTACTTGATGAGACAACATTTATCAATGATGTCGTTGATTGCGAATTAGAATTGACAAGACAAAAGACGCTGAAACTGATTAATCGCATCGAGAAACTATTAGAAAAAAACACATGCATGTAACCTACAAACCAAAAATAGCAAGAGCTGCTGAGTATCCAAAAACAATAAACGAAGAGAGATTTAAAACAGCGCCTCATCAACTTCGGGATACTGAGAAAATTATACTAGAAATCTAAGTAGTACTACGGATTTTTCACCTCTCTCATATGCAATTTGAATACCTGATAAAAATCGGATTTCTCTTGAAATCGTGATTTTGGAATTATTTTGTCCATGGGAGATTTTCTGTTATAACTATTGAGATGAGGGCACTTCTAATTTCAAATGGAATTTTGACTGTTTTTTTTCATTTTTGAATTTTTTCTTTTCCAAATGGAAAATTTTGACTTTTTTTCCATTTTGAACTCTTTTCTTTCTCAAATGAAATTTTGACTGTTTTTTTCCATTTGAGTTTCTCTTTTTCTTCCCAAAATGGAAATTTTGACTGTTTTTTTCCATTTGAATATGCTATAATTATTAAAATAGATTAGTGCAGTGATTTCTGAGTATAGTCATACACCATGAAAACTATTTATATGAATTTTGATATAGAAAATGAATATAATAATAGAATCCATTCTCTCTACTTCTGCTACTTCAAGCCAAAATCAACTTTTATTAAGGGAGTAAGAAAACCAAGAATATCCATTATTTATATATAACTCCAGCAGAATTGACTCAATTCGAAAAAATTTATAATAGCTTGAGATTACTGCCAACAAAGGTACTCCAGAAGCGTACAAGAAAGTTTTGTATCTATTAAGCGCCATCAAATGAAACTTAAAGCAATGAAACTGAAAGTGAACAGTTCCAAAAGAAAATTAGCGCTACCTTCTAAAAAGAGAGGATTCTAACCTAGATTACCAACAGGCGACACATTACACTTTTATCTAGACAAAGGTTCAAATATTTGAACCCAAAGATTTGTGAAAGATTTATGATGTCTTGCTAGATGAGGTTCTCAAAAAGATATTCTAGATGTAGAATTTTAGAAAGAAAGGTAAGTGGGGTCTATATGAATGTGATATAATCCATCATTATTTAAAGCAACTGAAGATGATACACAATGACTGGCTTGATTTAATTAGATTTATGAATTATGACAACTTCACAAAACTATATAAATCTTTATTGGCACCATTATTTTGAATAGATCATATTTTATGACATGGTCAGAGGGTGATGACGCAAAAAAATCTCTTACGAGTGCAGGGAGATATATTTTATAGTAAATTGGCCCTGCACAGATGAAAATAACACGTAAGAGTTTGAGAAACATTACACCTATTGAAAATGTGATATGACTGTTTATAAAGAAAATGAATCTTTTAGTTTAGGTCAAGAAATATATTATCTTTCTTAATAGAAAATATTGAAAAATGTTCATAGCTAAAACTATATTAATGATACATTACTGATGATAAATTTTAAATATAATGTACCCTACTTCTACAAAAGTTACGATATTTAGTGTTGTGTGATGCTTAATAATATGACGAAGATTCAATGTTCTAGAAATTTCTAAAAGAACCTTAAACAAGACGATGAAAAGAAGATAAGATTACAGTGATTAGAAGAAAATCAAAATATACGCTTAGTGAAGACTCTGTGAAGCAAATGATGAACAAAAAACTAGAAACTATTGACTCATGATAAAACGACTTTGAAACACTCATTTCTTCCAGATTTCTGTTGAGACAACCTGGGGCATGGCAATTCCAGCCCCGATTTATTATTTTTTATACAGCTTTAGAAAATCAAACTCTCTTCTATTTACTTCTCTATATTAAACATAAGTCGTGTTAGTTTTGTTTTTGTATATATATATCGAAAATAAATCTAGCTTATTCTTCTTTGAACTGCACCAATATTCAGTTTTGACAATACCCTTACCTGATAACACCCAGTTTTTCTGTCTCCTTTCTGTAAGGATATCTGATAATTCCTTGCTGGCAATTCTGCACGATCTTATTTAAACAAGTCGCTACCTTAAGATAGTGGATCTTTCATAACTTTAGATGCAGCCCTATTGGTCCCCAATAATCAGGTTTTGTTTTTTCTCTCTATCTTTCTATAATTTCTAATAATTCGCAATGATATTTATTAGTCAAATATTCTTAGTTGATGCCTGCTGAGAATTGCATTCCAAAATATTTTCCCCATACACCTCGTTAATACCTGATTTCTAAAATAATCTAAACTTTACTAAATCCGCCTCAAATATATTATTTGAGTAATTATTAAGTTTTTGGTTTAGTCATAATAATGCTTCATCAAATTTTCTGATTTATGCTTAAAGATACTTAATAATAAAGTAGCTTCTAATCTTCAGTCAAGCAATTGATATGATCCATCAATGAACTTTCTCATCTAGACGAATATGTAAGTGCTGTGCAGAGATCTATAACTCATGGAAATCAATCGGGATTCGCCATCAACACAAGTTCATAGTTTCGCAGCTTTTTATCTATCCGCCCATGAGGTTATTCAGCCAGACATCCACATATCATCTGTCTGCACTTATCATTATCTGAGTACATGATATCTCTCTTCCAACTCTACAGCTCTCTATATCTTTTATTTCATGAAGCCCATGCAAGGGTACTTATTTTATCAACGACACTATATTTTCATCTATCGTATCACAAGATCGCTAAGTGAAGACTATTCCATAAATCTTGAGCCAACGAAATTGGTAACATGTTCCAACACTGGTAGCCTCTTCTTACTAGAAAAGCTTCCTCTAGCTTTCAAAAACTTTGGATAATATTTTGAATTTCTATCATGTTTACTATAAGTCATCCTGTTCATTCTAGATATCAAAACTCACTATCATCAGCGAACATTACACTGTTTAAATGTAGGTTTTGATAGTTCCCCTACCTAAACCTTTTATTTGGTAAAATTTGACTTCGCAATTCCCCAAAACTTTTGTTAATAAAAGTTCTTGCAAAGTAAGGAATTTTTTAATCTGTCTTCTAATTCACATAAATGATCTATTCCGGTTCATATCAGCACTGGTTATTTTACGATCCATACTCTATCCAGTCATTCCAATTATATACCACTTTCACATGCACAAGGAAATCAAAGTGGTAATTTTACTTATGAAATAATCAATTTATAACTGTATTAAGCGCTTCTAGACACTTACAATCATCGTCTGTACTGAACTCTACTGCTTAGGGATTAGTAATTCGTATCCAAATACATCCGAAATATGTATTTATTATTTTTATCAATTTATTGTAAACGCAACAGCCTTTTCTCTCACCTTCATAATCAAGTGATAGAAACTTTTGATAATAAACCGTCATCATTTTTACCACGTTTATTCATAAGTTTATAGCAATGGTTTGCCACTGTAAACTGGCTTAATATTAGACTGACCACGATAAAATTATGACATTGGCACTAAAACTCTATCAATAGCCACATTCAGCCATATAAAATGCATTTATAAGCACTCTAAACCTTTATTGTGGTTAAATGAGTTACCCAAATAAAATTCAAAAAGGCAGGTAAACTATTAGATGAAGATATAACGAAATAGTTTACCTCGACATAATCTTCAAAGGTATATCATCTTTTAGGCGTGCAATGCTAACCCTATTTCATATTTGCACACCTTAGTCAATTTTCCAGGGACTCTAGCATCTACATTATACAGATAGCTATTGCATCTTCAATACAACTGCACGTAGGGATTACCATTCTTAATAAATTCTTGCAAATGACGATTCTTTAAAATCGGATCAAGCCTTAGAAGAAAATTTAATCCAATATAGCCATGATTGCTTCCGAAATTTATATGTTTCGGTTCTATTCCTGCATATCCTTTCTATCGACAGAAATTTATAATTTTTATTATCTATGTCTACCCTCTCTTTTTCTTTGAGAATCTATGTACCATAGAGATTTTAATAATCAGCTTTTGTATTAAAATTTTTATAAAATTCACCTTCCTTCAACCTTTTATTCTTGCTGTTATATTTTAATATAATAAACTAATAATCAGCAGATTGATAATGTACATAAAAAAGAATTTATGGTAGTTAATATAGTTAAAAACTTATCTGTAAAAATTTAATGAGATAGTTTCATAACTCTGATGTAGTGATCTATACTGATAAACAAGGGAAGAAGCAACCATTTAACTCAAAACGCACATACTTCACTTTGCATGAATTATTAAATATTAATATAAATAATTGAACCGAATTTCAATTGGCTTTCAGTTGGAATTTGATAGATATTTCCATCTACTTTCCATATTTTACTGTATAGTTTATTGTCAATTAATTTGAAGAGTTAGATACTTATTTCCTTTCTGTTAATATAATCTTAAAGATAACTTAAGTAAATCATAGGAAAAATCCTTTCTGGAGCAATTTCTAATGTTATAATAAAGGCAGGCTATCATCGCAAGGTGGTGAAATGGGAGATGACATCTCAACTTGTGAATTATTATCAGGAGTTATACTTTATTAGAATACCATCTATGATAATCACAGGAAGAAGTAGTCTTTTGAACAGACGACGGCTACGCTTCACTTTGCGTGCAGAATATTGAATATTATTATAAAAGCCAATTGAACTGAACTTCAATTACTTCGTGTAGAATGGACAGACATCTCATCCACTTTCCTAAGTATTCCTGTAATAGCACACCTTTCTTGTTGGTCAATTGATTCGTGAATTCCTTAATAATATTACAGAAAGGATAAAATACTTTAACTATAAATTACGACATTTATAGAGAGAACGTATTTATATGAATATTATAACAAGTTTTCATAAAAAATAGGCAATTTAAAGATTAAGACCTGGATTAAACGTTTTATAAATGCGCCAAAATCTTAGTACAAAGTTGTAAATCGAAATTAAAATACTTCTATCCGCCTCACCAGTCATAGAATTCCCCCTATACACACTTCCATATACAAAATTATTTATCTTATGTTAACCTATCAGAATAAGTGGGATTTTCGTACACAGATTTCAATGTTATTTTGTAATATAATATGGTAATATACTTTTACTGATGCATGTTTTCAATACTAGTGCGTTCCATGACATTAAATATTCTCATTATTTCTTCTTTTTCTTTATTACATTTATTTCAAAAAATTGTCGAATAAGTTGTTAATAATTTCTATTTATTCGTTTATTCAACTGACTTGGCGGCGAAGCTCACTTCTTCGCCTTCTTTATTATGCTTTGCCCGCCACCTATTCTGAAACGCCGTTGTAGTCCTTTATTTTTCTTTATAACTTTTTATCAGCTGATTACTTCAGAAAATTCCTAAACTCCCAAACACCATAATTATTAAATAATCAATTTATTTAAATATCAGATTAGTGGCCACAGTAAATCTCGACACTGAAAAAGCTTATACTTACCTAATATAGCATAGCTTTCTCTCAATTTTCAAATAAACGAATTACAAAGAGCAAGTGTGAGTCAAAAAAAAGGTGAAAAGATAAATCTTTCAATAAGTATTCATTAATTGTAACAAATCTTGCACAGTATTAACTTTTCTTTCTCATTTACTACATCTATATACTCTATAATTCCTGATAACCATCAATGAGAGATCTAGTACTGAATAACTGTCTAAAATTAATTGATTTATAAATTTTATAATAGTTCTTTGAAAATCTTTATTCCATTCTCTCAGTACGTTCATCCTCCTTGCTAACAACAAAGATTTTCCTGTTACACTCTTTCAGTACAAATTCCCTATTGATACTATCTATATCTAATAAATTTTATTTCTATGTCACTTTCAATTTTCTAGCTTTTCTACTAGGTAAAGTTTAATAATAAAAGTATTTTTCACGTTATATAAATAAAAGTCTGCATTTTTCTATTATGTCATTTTTATTTTTTCTTTTTTTCTTTTGGTTTATCATTATTTTGATTATTAAACTTAACTCAGGGCAAGTAAATTAATTATTTCATTAGAGGTTTTTTCATTTTCTTCATTATCAACCAAAAATATTACTGAATGTTAGCAGAATCATTAATTAGATTCAAAATATTTTACATAATTTCTATGATTGTTCCTATCTAAAAAATAATTTAGTAGTTGGTTCAAATTTCTCCCCAATATCTCTAAATAACCAAAAAAAATAGCTAAGTCGTTTTGTCGTTGAATAAAATTAATATTGTAATCATACTTTCCCATTTACTATTTTTTAGTACTAAATTTGGGATATTCTTTGTGGCGATTTCAATGCTTTTAGCATATCTAGAATCTACTTTCTCTGTTAATACTGGGTGATTTTTTTTTATTAGCTAAAAAGTATTTAAAGAGAATTTTGATAATCTTTTTCTCTTTATGGTAAACTTATCCAAATTTCTTCCAGGAATTTAAATTTTCCTGTTGACTTGGTTTTAACCTACATTTTCTTCTTATATGGTATTAGATTTTTCGCTCCACTGATTTAACATCATGTTTCTTCTAATCCATTATTATATTTTACTAATGTTTGAGAAAATGAATCTACCCCTTGGTTGATTTATTGCACTGATGCTATTACTACATTATTATAGTTTCCTGTTCGATGAAAGATTATGTTACCATTTGGTTTTCTATATACTCTTTTACATTTAACTTTTTATTTGGCAGTTAATCCAGCTATCGTTTGGTTTTCGTTATATTTCTTTTTGAAAAATGTGTTTTATTAGTATTAATCTGTAAAAATTTGCATACGACATTTTATCTAATTCGATCAGAAACTATTTACACTATTTTCAAATTTCATTATTTTGTGGAATGTGTTATCATCAATATATCTAGAGGTTTAGTTTATATTTTACAAAATTTTAATATTCTATAATTTAGAATTTCGTGATTAAATTTGATATGTGAGAAGCAGCTCTCTTGAAAATCTCTTTTTTTACAGCATGCTGCTGTGCTATTAGAGTAGCTTCTTCCATCTGAAACTTAAAATTTTGTTTGCTTTAAAAAACTCAGTACCTTCCAAAGCATGAGTCAAAAATTTTCTAAAATCAACATTCAACAGATATTCTATGAGGAAATCCATTTGTTTTAATATTTTATTTTAGAAAACCAGGAAATAATATTAATGCTGATTTTCATTTTATTAGCAAGAAATAATATTTTGATGTTGAACTCTTTTAACTTTCATCTGGTAATTAATAACACAAGCCCGTTTCATTTTTTTATAGAACTCGTTATAGTACTTTTCATTTTTTTACATATACTAGATAAATTATTGATTATATTTCACATCCAATTTTAATGTGTTCTTTATTTTCTATATTCTATTCCATTTAAACTCTCTTGTAAAGTCCATAAAAGCGTGTGAATACTATTATTCTGAAAGTATTACCGAATTCAGCCCAACTATAACTGGTGTCTTATTAGAGTTGTAAAAGACTTATTGACATGTTGGTTAAAATCTATCTACATGTTGCATTTCCAAATTATAAAATATCTTTAGGCAGGTATCGTCAATATAAAAACAGTATGAAGTTATTCAACTAACATGACTTTACGATAAGAATTACCTATACGAGCATCACATACATGATAGCGTCGTCATGGCCCGAACTACTCTTCATCATTGAACAATATCAGTCCTATTTGTGAAAAGGAATAGATATGGCTAGTATACCTTCTTCTTCATAATGTCGGTCCATTAGTTGGAATAATTCTTCATCAACTTCTTCAGCAACACCACCCTGTTTTATAATCAGTAATCTATACTTTGATTGAATAATATCGCCTATCAACTTTTTCAAAGGTAAATAATTAATTCTGTCTATAACTGGGTAATCTATACTTTGAATGGTATTTTAACGCTGCTCATTTTCAACTGAGCGTTTTTAACGGCGTACTACCACATTTACGACACGCTTCGGATTAAAGCATATGTCTAACACGCCTGCATACAGGAAATAGATATGGATCTTTAGGAATTATCGTTATGAGATTCAATCAGAACAATGATTGTTCTGAATGAAAGTCTAAAATCTATACTGTTGTCTATATTTTTTCAGAATACCTATAAAGAACCACGTTCATCTCGTTACTCAGCCTCATTATTTTCATCTTTAATTTGCACAAAACCAACCTAAACCTCTGCTCCTATCCCATGATTACCAATTCTTTTTCATTCTTTAATTATACTGTACGTATATTTAATGCAAACTCTCCCAAATCTCAATAACAAATAAAACCAACCGAGATTAAACTCAATTGCCTTCTATAAATAAAGTATCTTCTAGACTAAATTTACTCTAAGCATTGTCATCTCTGATACAATATTTTAATAAGAATATCATTCCATAATTTATACTCTCCTACTGTGATAAATGCTATTAGTCCATTAACTCTGTCTAAGCCTATCGTCATTTTACACAACATTACAGCCCGAATACTAGAGAAGAAATAAATAATCTTCGCTAAAACTATTAAAATAACAGCACGGCATACATATGGCTATAATAATAATAGTAAAGCTAAAAAAATTCAACACCATATTGTTATATCGTTCCAATATATCCAAATAATGGAATAAATTCAACATTAACAGCAACACTACAAAGGCAGTGGAATTGTCGATAATATTAAATTTATTTATCTTAATTACTTTAACACCTGATGCCCAAAATATTTGTCCATCCCATAAGTATATACACTATGTAATATACAGTTGGTATACTTTTATATCTTGGAAAATCTTTCTATATTACTTTTATAAAGAATATTTGTCGCAGACCAAAAATTGAAAATTATAAGTTACAAATAAAAGAGAATTTTCATCATATTTCAGGCTTCTTTTTCTTTCTTCTGGTGAAGCATCGTAAAATTAAAAAGACACACCACCTTCTAGAGAAATCCAATAATTAGCAAGATACTTATAATTCCTTGCCTTGTCTCGCAACTCCAACATCTGAGTATGATCCTAACAGTCCAAGTAAAGTTCTGTCTATAAATACAAAAAGATATTGCCAACCTTGTAAAAAAGAAGTACAATAGATGGTGGTTTTTCTTCTCATTATTCTATATTAAATGAAGGACGCTTTTAGTAAATTTTTGCCACATCATATCATATAACTTAGGTCCTAAGAAATCAGTAAAACAAATTGGTTGAAAAGTATATATAAACAGATCTTCACTATTTTTATTGAAAAGTAAAAGTACTTAATGACTCTAAATTCACTTGAAGTAATCCGTATTTCTTAACGTTATTTTTAAAGTCTTTCCTTTATAACGAATATCTTACATGCATCTGTAAGTATTTGTTTTTCTTCTTTGTCTAATGAGTTGTATAGATTTAAGAAATCTAAAACATTTGAAACTTTTGAGGTGTTTGACCTTGGTAGTAGTGAGCTCTGTTTGGAATGTTTGAGATATATTCTCCATTAGTGCTTTCTACAATCGTATCAACAGCTTCTACTACTGTGTCTACTGCATCACTCTCTTTAGCTAGACGTATGTTATCTTTAATAATTCTAAAGTGTGATGAATGGACGAACTGAATCGTGAGTTACGATAATATCTTCATCAGTTAGTGGTTTGTATTCATTAATTCTATTTAATGATGTTTTCAATCGTTGTATTTCTATCAACACCACCAGGTGTAATAATGATTCTATCAGCAAAACGCTGAAACATATTGTTCAACTAAGTCTTCAGCATGAGATACCCAATCTTCATGAACACCGACTACGATTTTTTTCGATTTCAGGTTCTAATAAGAACTTTCTCAATTGTGTGGATAAGTATTGGTTTTTTTACCTAATTCTAGAAATTGTTTTGGCATATTACTTTATTCCCATTCTAGTTCCTGTTCCACCAGCTAATATTCCTGCGTATATCATTTTTTTCGCTCCTTTTAAAATATTGTAAAATTTGTTATCTAATCACTATTAATTATAACATGAAAGATTAGAATTTCAAAAATATTGATAATTAATATTAACTAAAAAATAGTTGAAAATATAGAGATAAATTCCGTATACTAATATTAGTAATAAAAAAATTTAGAAATCTCCTGTATTTTTGGAGGTTCTCATATGTGATGAGGAAATATAATGAAAGTAATAAAAAAATTATTTATATAATCTTTCGTATCAAATATTTAACTATTATTTTACCAGTAATAACAGTTCCGTATGTTACATAGAATTTTTCACGAGTGAAGATTTAGGGAAACTATGGATTTTATAATTCTATTGTGAGTTATTTCTCGTTATTTGCGATGTTAGGTATTGGGTTTATATGGTACTGAAGCAAATAGCATCTGCAAGTGATGTAAGTAGTACATTTTGGAATATTTATGCAATTCAGCTTATTGCAAGTTTGATTTCAATATTTGTATATGTAATAGTAATTTTATGTATTCCAACAATGAGTGAGATAATACCATTAATATTATTTATTTCACTATTCTCGAAAAATTATTGATATATCATGGTTATTTCTTTCAGGGAAAAGAAGACTTTTAAAAAAATAACGTTAAGAAATACAGTTGTAAAAAGTAGTTGGAGTAATTAGTATTTTTACTTTTATTAAAAAGTAGTGAAGATTTATATTTATATATCTTTTAATAGTTGTTTTTGATTTCTTAGGACAGTTGGTAATGTGGGTTCCGCAAAAATTTATAAAACGTCCTTCAGTTTAATATGAAAATAATGAAGAAAAAAACCTACATCCTATTGTACTTCTGTTTTTACCACAGGTAGCAATATCACTTTATGTTGTATTTAGATAGAACGTTTACTAGGACTGTTTAGGGATCGTACTCAGATGTTGGGATTTATGAACAAGGGTCAAAAATTAACAAGTATCATTTATAAAATTGTTAGTTCTTTAGGGGTGGTTATGTTACCGAGGGTTGCGAATCTTCTTTCTGAAAGAAGAGAAAAAGAAGCGCAAAAATATGGTGAAATTCTCATTTTATTTTGTACAACCTTATAATATTTTCCCGATGATGTTTTGGTCTTATTGCAGTAAAATGAAGTATTTGTAGAAATTATTCTTAGGAAAAGATTTTCCAAGATGTAAAGTATGTGTTGTATATTACAACAATTAACATTATGCTTGTAGGATGGACAAATATTCTTGGGGCATCAGGTGTTAGTAGTTAGGAATAAAAATAAAGGAATTCATGTTATCGACAACGATTCCTGCCTTTGTCAGTGTTGCTGTTAATATTGCAGTTATTCCATTATTTCGGATATATTGAGCTGAGTATAACAGCTGTAATTGTTGACTTTTTAGCTTTTACTATTCAATGGTATTATAGCCGTAATATTATTAACAAAGTACTTATTGTTTAATAAAGATTTTAGCGAAGATTATGTTCATCTCTAGTAATGTTTCGGAGCTGTAATGTTGTGTAAAAATGACATTAGCGCTTAGACGGAATTATTGGACTAGTGATTTATCTTTGCGTCAGGAGGTATAGGTTATCTAGGAATGATATTCTTGTTAAAAACTGTTAATATCAGAGATGAAAGCAATGCTCAGAGTAAATTTAGTCTGAAAGATACTTACATATTTTATAGAAAACCAATTGAGTTTAATCTCAGTTGGTTTTTATTTATTTTAGTTGAGATTTGGAGAAATTTCCATTAGAAAGTATTAAATACAGTATAATTAAGAATGAAAAAGAATTAGTCTAATCATGGGATAGGAGCAGCTTGGGATGAAAGTTTTTGATGCAAAAATTAAAAGATGTGAAAATAATAGAGCCTGATGTTTTTGAAGATGAACGTGGTTCTTTATGGAGAGTTATTCTGAAGAAAAAGTAGTAGACAACTTGTGTAGATTTTAATTTCGTTCAAGACAATCATTCATTATGCAGTTGAATCTCATAACGATAATTCCCTAAAAGATCCATATCTATTTCTATATACGAATATTATTGGAACATATGTTTTAATCGAAGCGTGTCGTAAGTATGATGATAGCAAATTTTAAAAACGCTCTAGTTGAAAAATGAGCTAGAGCAGCGATTAAAATTACCATTCAAAAGTATAGATTACTGATTATAGACAGAATTGGTTATTTACCCTTTAGAAAAAGTTGATGAGCGATTATTATTCAATCAAAGTATAGATTACTGATTATAGACAGAATTGGTTATTTACCTTTAGAAAAAGTTGATGAGCGATTATTATTCCAACTAATAGACCGACATTATGAAAAGAAGAGTATACTAGCCATATCTAATATTCCTTTTTCTAAATGGGCGATATTATTCAATGATGAGAAAGTGATCTCAGATATATCTTGACAGGCTACTTCATCAGTGCTTATGTAGTACTCATTATAGGTAATTCTTATCGACTAAAAAGATCATGTTAGTTGTGAATAACTGTACATTTTTATATTGACATTTATATATAAGATATTTTATAATTTGAGTAAGCGTATGAATAGATTTTTGGCTTAACGTATCGTAAGTCTTTTAACTCCTAATAAGGACATACCAGTTACTTAGTTAGGCTGGTTGACTAATGCTTTCAGAATAATGAGTATTCATACGCTTTTTATGGACTTTAAAGGAGAGTTTAAATGGAAACAGAATATAGAAAATAAAAAGAACTTGCATTAAAATTTGGATGTAAAATATAATCAAATAGTTTATCTAGTATATGTAAAAATAGAAAAATTACTATAACGAGTTTACTATAAAAAGAATGGGCAGGAGCGTGTTATTAGTGCATCGAATGAAAGTTTAAAAAGAGTTCAACGTAAAATAGCTAATTTTCTTTGCTAATAAAATGAAGATAATACATTAAATATTATTTCTCATGGTTTTTCTAAAATAAGAGTATTAAAAACAAAATGGATTTCATAGGAATAAAAGATATCTGTTGAATGTTGATTTAGAAGGTTTTTTGACTCTATTCACTTTGAAGAGATACGAGGTTTTTAAAACAAACAAGAATTTTAAGTTTTCAGATGAAGAAGCTACTAATAGCACAACTAACATGCTATAAAAAAAGTTACCTCATAGAGCACCAACTTCCTGTTATATCAAATTTAATCGCAGGAATTCTAGATTATAGAATATTAAAAATTTGTAAAAAGATATAAACTAGTATATACTAGATATGTTGATGATATGACGTTTTTCCACAAATAATAAGGAATTTGAAAATGAGTATAGTAATTTCTTGATCGAATTAGATAAAGTAGTAAAACGTACAGGTTTTTATGTGATTAATACTAATAAAAACACATTTTCAAAAATATAACGAAAGACAAACGGTAACTGGATTAACTGTAAATAAAAAGTTAAATGTAAAAGAGTACTATAAGAAAACCAGAGCAATGGCATATAATCTTTATAAAACAGGAAGCTATAATATTAGTAATGGCATCGAAGGTACAATAAATCAACTTGAGGGTAGATTTGCTTTTTATAAACGACTTGGTAAAATATAATAATGGATTAGAAGAAAAAGAGCCTTTTGATGTTAAATTCATTAGAACACAAAAAATCTGTTATATACTCAAGAAAAAGTATATAGGTTAAAAACCAGAGTCAGCGAGGAAAGAATTTAAATTTCCGGAAAATTTGGATAAGTTTACTCATAAGAGAAAAAGATTATCAAAAATTTCTCTTCTTTTAAAATACTTTTTAGCTAATAAAAATCGCGAGTATTAATAGAGGGGAAAACAGATTCTAGATATATAAAAGCGGCGTTAAGGAAATACTACAAAAGAATATCCAAATTTAATTACTAAAATAGTAAATGGGAAAAGAAAGAGTATGATTACATATTAATTTTGTTCAACGAACAAAACGACTTTAGCTATTTTTGGTTATTTAGAAGATGGTGGGGAGGAAATTTTTGAACAGCTACTAAATTATTTTTAGATGAGAACAATCATAGATTTAGAAATTATATGAAATATTTTGAATCTATTAATGATTCTGCCTCAGCAAAGCCATGTAATATTTTGGTTGATAATGAAGAAAATGAAACCTCTAATGAAAATAATTAATTTACTTGCTAAGGTTAAGTTTAATAATCAAAAATAATGATAAACCAAAAGAAAAGAAAAATAAAAATGACATAATGAAAAATTAAGACTTTTTATTTATATAACATTGAAAAGAAATACTTTTTTAATGGCTTTTACCTAGTGAAAAGCTGGAAAGGTGAAAGTGACATAGAAATAGAGAATTTATTAGATATAGATAGTATCAATAAGGAATTTGTACAGAAAGAGTGTAACGGGAAAAATCTTTGTTGTTGGCAAGTGATGAACGTACTGAAGAGAGAATAGATAAAGAGATTTTTCAAAGACTGTACTAAAAATTATAAATCAATTAATTTTTGAAACAGTTTATTCCATTACTAGATCTCATTGATGGTTTATCAGGGAATTATAGAGAGTATATAGATGTATTAAATAAGGAAAGAAAAGATTAATACAATATAAAGATTTGTTACAATTACGAATACTTACTAAGAAAGGTTATCTTTTCTGTAACTTTTTGACTCTTTTGGCTCTTTGTCAAGTCTGGATTTATTTTGAAAAATTAGGAGAAAGCTATGCTATATTGAGTAGTATAGCTTTTTCAGTGTCGAGATTTTGTGTAACATAATCTGGTATTTTAAATAAGTTGATTATTTAATAATTATAGTTGTTTATAGGGTTAGAGAATTTTCTGAAGTAATCAGCTGATTGATAAAAGTTATAAAAAGAAAAAGAAATAAAGAAACTACAACGCGTCTCAAATAGGGTGGCCGAATAAAAAAGCTTATAATAAAGCCGAAAAGTGAGCTTATTTTTCCATAGGTGGTTGAATAAACGAATAAATAGAAATTATTAACAACTTATTCTACGACAGATTTTTAAAAATAAATGTAATAAAGGAAAAAGAAGAAATAATGAGGAATGTTTAATATTAGCAGAACCTTTAGTATTTAGAAAAACATGCATCGATAAAAGTATATTACCATATTATAATGTAGAATATATTAGGAAATCTAGTAATACTGAAAAATCCACTCTATTCTGATAGGTTAACATAAGATAAATAATTTTGTATATGGAGAAGTAGTTATTATAGAGGGGAAGTTCTATATTTAATTGAGAGCGGATAGAAGTAGTATTTTATAGATGCCTAAATTCGCTTTTTATATAAGATTTTTTTGACATTTATAAAAGCGTTTAATCCGGGAGTCTTAATCTTTAAATTATACCTATTTTTATGAAAACTTTGTGTTATAATATTCATATAAATAAATTCCTCTCTATAAATGTCGTAATTTTATAGTTTAAAGTATTTTATCCTTTCTGTAATAATGTTAGGAATTCTTCGAATCAATTGACAACAAGAAAAGGTATGTGGTAGAATATAGGAAAGTGAATGAGAGATGTCTATCAATTTCACGAAAAGCCAATTGAAGGTTCAGTTCAATTGGCTTTTTATATTAATATTCAATATCTCACTACAAAGTGAAGCGTATGCGTCGGGCTAAAAAGACTACTTCTTCCCTGTGATTATCCTTTAGCAGATAGTATTCTATTAAAAAGAAGTATAACTCTGATAATAGATTCACAAGGATTTGAGAGATGTCCATCTCCATTTCACCACCTCCCTTTTGGGCAAGTAGCCTCACCTTTATTATAACATTAGAAATTGCCTCAAGAAAAAGCTTTTTCCTTCTGTAGTTATAATAAAAGTTATCTTTTAAGATTATGTTACATGAAGGGAAATAAGTGTCTAACCTTTCGAATTAATTGACACAAGAAAAGGTATACGGTAAAAATATAGGAAAGTGAATGGGAAAATGTCTATCAAATTTGAACACGAAAGCCAATTGAAATTGCGGTTCAATTGGCTTTTTATATTAATATTTAATATTCACATGCAAGTGAAGTATGTGCGTTTTGAGTTAAAAATGGTTAGCTACTTCCCTTGTTTTATCAGTATAGATCACTACGTCAAGTTATAGAGAAACTTATCTCATTAAGTACGAGATAAGTGTTTTTATTTATGTTAACTACCATACAATTATTTTTATTCTTCTTATTTATCAATCTGCTGATTGTTAAGTTTGTATTATATTAAAATATGGTGTAGAATAAAGTTGAAGGAAGGGTGAATTTTATAAAAATTTTAATACAAAAGCTGATTATTAAAATCTCTGTAAATTTTATAGATTTACTCAAGAAAAAGGAGGGTAGACATGAATAATATTATAGAATTTCCTGTCGATAGAAAAGTGATATACAGGAATAAGGAACAAAAACATATAGAGATTTCTGAGCTTAATCATGGCTATAGTAGGATTAAATTTTCTCAAAGAGCTTGAATCTGATTTTAAGGAATCGATGAGACTTTTTACAGAATTTATTGAGAATATTGATGATCCTAAATACGCGATTTATATTGAAGATGCAATAGCTTTATCTAAGTATAATGTGGATGCTAGAGTCTGGAAAAATTGTTAGTAAAGATTGTACAGAATATGAAATAGGAATTAGCATTACTACGCCTAAAAAGATGAAGTATACACCTTTTGAAGAAGGTTATGTCGAGGGTAAACTATTTCCGATTAACTATCTTCATCTAATAGTTTGCCACCACCTGCGGAATTTTTATTTAGGTAATAAGCTATATAATAAAGTTTGGGATGCTTATAAGCCGTTTTATATGGCTTTAGATATGGCTGATGAAGTTTTAGTGCCAATGTACTCATAATTTTATCGTAGTGTCTATATTAAATGATTTTACAATGCTTAACCATTACTATAAAACTTATGAATAAACGTGGTAAAAATGATGATGCAGTTTTTATTATCAAAAGTTTTCTATCACTTGATGCAAGGTGAGGAGAAAGAGGCTGTTGGTGTTTTACAATAAATTGATAAAAATAATAAATACATTTCGGATGTGTTGGATAGAATTGCTAATCCTAAACTGATAGAGTTCAGTACAGACGATGATTGGTATCTAGAAGCACTTAATACAGTTATAAAATCTGATTATTTCATAAGTAAAGAGTACTACTTTGATTTCCTTATGCATGGAGAGAAAGTGAATATGTAATTGGAGACGAGCTGATAAGTATGCGGATCGTAAGAAACAACAGTTGCTGATATGAAACGAGATAGATCATTTGTGGCAATTAGAGAGACGGAATTAAAAATTATGCACGAGAACTTTTTATTAACAAAAGAGGATTTCTTGAAGATTACGAAGTCAGAATTTCTTAAAATAAAAGGTTTAGGTAAGGGAACTATCAGAAACTCTACATTTAAAACGGTGTAATGTTCACTGATGATAGTGAGTTTGATATCTCAGATGGAAACTTTATGGAGGATGACTTATGGTAAAAACATGATGAGAATTCGAAATATTACTTAAAGAGTTTTTGGAAAAACTGAAGGGAAGCATTTTTCTAGTAAGGAAGAGGCTACCGAGGTATTTGAACGTATTTACAATCTCGTTGGCTCAGGTTATGAGATAGATGCTTCACTTAGCGATCTTGTTGATACGATAGATGAAGGAAATATGAGTGTCGTTGATAAAATAAGTGCCTTACGTGAGCTTCATGAGGAAAATAAAGATGCTCTAGAGAGGGCTGTAGAGTTGGAAGAGGATATCATGTACTCAGATAATGATGAAGATGCTGAACAGATGATAATAGCTGATGTTCTGGCTGAATATTATAGTAAGGCTGGGATGAATGAAGAAGCTGCGAAACTATATGAACTTATGTTGATGGCGAATCTGAGTGATTTCCATGAAGTTATAGATCTCTGACACTTATGTATGTTCGTCTAGATAGAAGGTTCATTGATGGATCATATCGATTGCTTTGACTATGAAGATTCAGAAGCTACTTTGATATTGTTAAGTATCTTTAGCATAAATCAAGAAAGATTTGATGAAGCACATTATTATATGACTAAACTTAAAAACTTAATAAGTACTCAGGCAATATATTTAAAAGTGGATTTAATAAAGTTATAGATTATTTAGAAGGAAACCAGGTAATGTGAAAGGTGCTAATAAGGAAAAATATTTTGAAATGCAATTCAGCGGGCATCGCTAAAGAATATTTGACTAATAAATATCATTACGAATTATTAGAGAAATTCTAGAGAAAGATATAGAGAAAAACAAAAACCTGATTATTGAAGGACGTAAGACTGCATCTAAAGAAGTTATGAAAAGAAGATCCTGTCTTCAAAGGTATGGAAAAACATTTAAATAAGATTATCGATGCAGAATTGTATAATAAAGAAATTATCGAATGTTATACAGAAAAAGGAACTGAAAAACTAGATGGTATCGGAGTAGGTATTATCAAAAACTGAAAGATAATGGTGTGAAGTTCAAAGAAGAATAAACTAGATTTATTTTTCGATATATATACAAAAACAGAAACCTTTTTGACTTATGTTTATACAAGAAAGTAAATGAGAAGAGAGTTTGATTTTCAAAAAGTTGTATAGGCTGATAAATCCGGGCTGGAAATTTTTTCCATGCCCCTGAATTTATTATATAACCAGAAATCTGGGAAGAATGAGTGTTTCAAAATCGATTTTATCGAGTCGGCTCGTAGTTTCCTAGATTTTTATTCAAATATTTTTAGCTAAAAAGTCTTCACTAAGCGTATATATTTTCGGTTTCTTCCTAATCACTGTAATCTTTCATCTTCATTTTTCATCTAAATATTTATTTAAAAGTTCTTTTAGAAATTTCTAGAACATTAGATACTCGTCATGACTTATTAAAAGCATCTTTAGCACTAAATAAAATGACTTTGTAGAAGTAGGAATAGTATATTTTTAAGTCTTATCAGCAATATTATCGTTAATATAGTTTCTAGCTATGAACATTTTTCAATATTTTCTGTTAAGAAAGATAATATATATTCTGACCTGAAACTAAAAAGTTCTAAGTTTTCTTTAACAAACAGAGTCATATCACCTTTGTTTAATGGGTGTGATGTTTTCTCGAAACTCTTATAGTATTTATTTTTATCTCTATTAATGCTGTATGAAAGACTGATTGCTGTAAAATATATCTACTACACTCGTAAGAGATTTTTGTGAGTACGTATCTGCCTCACACGACCATTTCCATCATAAAATGGATGAATATATTCAAAAATAGTAGTGCCCAATAAAAAGATTTTATATAGTTTTGGCAAGTTGTCATAATTCATAAATCTAATTAAATCAGCCAGTCCATTGTTAATATCATCTTCAGTTGCTAAACCATGGTGAATTATATCATTCCCAGCATAGACACTTACGCTTTCTTTTCTAAAAATTCTCCATCTAAAAACATCTTCTTTGAAACCTCATCCTCAACGAGAACATCATAAATCTTTCTGAAATCTTTAGGTTCAAGTATTTGAACTTCTTTGTCTAGGTAAGAATATAATGTGGCCATACCAGCAAAAACGTCTAAGGTTAGGGGAATCACTATCTTTTTAGAAAAGTGCTTCGCTAATCTCTTTTTGGAACTATGAATACTTTCGATTTCATTAGTACTCTGAAGTTCGTTGATAAGCAAATAAATTAAAGAACTTTTCTTGTGCAGCTTCCGGAAGCTACACTTTTGTTTGCATAATAATCTCAGCACTATTAGTATAAATTTTTCTAGAATTAAGATCAATTCTGCAGAGTTATATATAAATAATGGATATTCTTCTGGTTTTCTTACTCCCTTAATAAAGGGATTGATTTTAAGCGAAGTAACAGAAGTAGAAGGAGAATGGATTCTATTGTTATATTCGTTTTTCTATATCAAAATTCATATGAAATAGTTTTTCTAGTGGATACATTTATTCATATAAATCACCCTACTTTTAATCTATTTTTTAATAATTATAGCATATTCAAAAATGGAAAAACAGTCAAAATTTCATTTTGGGAAGAAAAAAGAGCTCAAAATGGAAAAAGACAGTCAAAATTTCCATTTTGAGAAGAAAAAGAGTTCAAAATGGAAAAAGAGTCAAAATTTCCATTTTGGGAAGAAAAAGAGTTCAAAATGGAAAAACAGTCAAAATTTCCATTTTAGAATTAGGAGTGCCCTCGTCTCTACACAATAAGTTATAACAGAAAAATCTCCCTATATGGACAAGAGTAATTAAAAATCACGATTTCAGAGAAATCGATTTTGTCAGAATTATTCCAAATTGCATATGAGAGGTGAAAAATCTAAGCAGCAAAAATGCTACTTAGATTTCTAGTATAATTTTTCCAATGTCCTGAAGTTGATAGAGCGCTGTTTTTAAATCTTATTTAGTTTTATTGTTTTGAATACTCAACAGCTCTTGCTATTTTTGGTTTAGCAGGATTTTTGTCTATATTGTTTTTCTTCAATAATTTCTCGAATGCGATTAATCCAGTTTCGCAATCTTTTGTCTCGAATTCTAATTCATAATCAACGACATCATTGATAAATGTTGTCTCATCAAGTACTAATAAGCTTTTTCATCTAAAGTAACTTTTCGTGTCTTAATGTCTCGATTTTTTGAATCAGCATTGGTGTTTTAATCTTCACGTTCATTCGCTCTAGTTCAGCTGATACTTCGTTCGGTAAAATCGGCAGTACTGTTTGCTCTTTTGGATATCTTTCATCAAGAGGTACGTTTATCTCAACATTTTGAGTGTTACCTTACCTTCAGAGTTATCTCTGTTTTTATTTGTATAACGAATTCTTAGTGCTGCTCTGATTTTTCTTGAAACTTTCATCTGCATCATCATAGTAGAAATTTTTGTTTATTATTTCTTCAGAATTTTTAAATCATATTTTTCAAACAGTGACGTATATTGATCTTTTGTTAGTAAGTTTTTAAATTCTATTTCTATTTCGCATGAAATTTCCTTTCTTTCAATCGCAATAATAAATGGTGAGTTGTTTTTCTGATTAATGAATTGATAAATCAATACTCGGCTTTCTTTTTGATCAAGATTTTGAAGTTCATTTAACAATGCTTCTTTTTCACTTTACCATTCTCATGTCCCCAATAGACAACATAACAATTCTCCCACCAATTTCTAGGTGTAATAAGAACTTTTTTTATCGTCGCAAGTGTCGTCCTCAGCTAGTGTAGTAATCTCATGATCTGCATTTGCAGGTATCCCAGATTAAAGACAACTGTGGATTTTTCATCTATATACTTATCGAATTCAAAAGTGTGAATCGAGAACAATCTCGCATTTATCTGTCAGCTCAGCTTCTTCGATTAGCCTCATAGTGTTTTCTATTGCCAATTCTGGATATCAAACGCATAGACTTTTTAGCTGAAGTCTTCGCTAAAAATAACGTATCATTCCCATTTCCAGCTGTAGCATCAACAACGACTGAATTTTTATCAATAACTTCTTTTAATAATTTTTGCAAAAGCTAATACCTTATCCATATTATTGTCCTTATTATAAAATTATTTTTGTCTGTCTGCTTTCATTTCAGAAAAGAATATCACTAAGTTCGTAATAGTTATCGCTAGCTATTGTAAAATCAAGTGACGTGTTAATAATCTCAGCTAGTAATTTTTGAATTATCACTTGTATAGTCTTCTTCATTTAAGTTTGCTTTTAAGATCTGCAACAAGTTTCCTAATTTTTCAACCAAATCAGCCCTCTGTAGTTTCCATCACTTTTCATCGAATTCTTTAGTATAGTCTTTGATATTAAAGTTAAGTCCATCTTTTAACGGTGCGATATATAAAGCGCGTAGATTATTTACATCCTCACCAACTGCAGCTGAAAGTCTATGAGGAGAAGTGTAAATCTTTCTCATCTTCTGCACCGGCTTGCTCTAATAACTGTAACCTCATGATCATAAGGATAAAACGACATAAGTTCGTCAGAGACATTCGACGCAGTTAAATCATCGTAACATTGGGTAATAAGTAGGTGTTGTAGTGGATTAACCTGTTTTAACGTCTCAAGCGCAGTGGCATCAACAAGGGCGAATCCTTCAACAGGATCGAACTTTGCCGAGTTAAAACAAGAATCTAAAAAGCTCTCACCACCAACGATTTTCATGTCTTTACCACTGTTTATTAGAAGTTGAGTAGTTAGCTCAGCGACCATAGGATGCCCAGGAACAAGATACATTACATCGTTATCCTCAGCAACTTCAAGAATATAATTTGCAATACCGTTATATGTATTTTCGAAATTTTCACTTTCTGTATAAAATCTGTCATAAGTTTCAAATGCGATATTATTCTCCCAAGAAAGAAATCGCAGGATGTTCCTTGGTACGCGTTGATAACTTCTAGCATTAGTGTTATCTAGCAAAAAGTTGTTTAATATTCTCCTTAATGTTTGAACTATCATTAGGTCCAAGTCCAATAATATAAATCATAGGTTTCTCCTTATTTATCTATTTTAATAAGTTTTTATATTCAAAAGTAATAACCTCAATAGGTGTGGATTACGCTTTTTTAAACATTTAATAAGATTTCTTTATTCAAAAGCAATATGTAAGTCCAGTACGAATAATAAAAATTAATAACTTCATCTAGTACAAATCACTTTTTCATACATGTTTTCTTTAATCTGAAAGTGTCTTGAGTGTCTCTAAGTGCCTCACTTTCTTCAATATTGTTATTATAATATAAATTAAGATTTTGAGTTGATAAAAATATTTATTTGAATATTATTAATTCATTATTCAAATATTCAGTATTGATATGATTGAAAAATTGAGTGAATTATATAATGATATATTTTATATTAATAAACAAGTTTGTCACTACAGTCAAAAGAGAAGAAATATTTCTTTGAAATTTAAGCTTCTCAGGAAAATTTATGAGATATGTGTTTTTAGAGTTAAATTATTACGAAATATAGGTAAAAATATATTGTAAAACATTAAGATAATGCAAATTTTCAAAAAGTAATTTAGTTAGAATAAAACATTAAATTTCTGACTATACAAGTGAAGTTTTTAAGTGGGAGATATTTTCAAAATATAAAGGTTTTAGAATGTTGATAGGATATTAGTTAAAGCTTGATATATTAGGATTTATATATAATTTGTAAAGTGATATAATAATATAAATATAAAGTATATTAAGGAGGAATTAAATATGTCAATCAAAAGCATTAAAAGTTGCAAAAGCAGCACTTAAAACACCAGGAGTATTCGCAGGAGGAGTAGCATTCAGGACTTTCGGTCTTAAACTTTTATCAAGTAAAGATGCGAAAAAGGGTACTCAGTTGTTTTATCAAAAACTATATAAAGCAAAAAGATGGAGTAAGAAGGAACAGTATCAAACATTAAGCAACATGCTGATGATGTTGTAGCGGATGCTAAAGACTTATACGAAAAAGAAAAAGAGAAAGCAATCTTCAAGAATTAGAGGAAAAATAAGATGGATTTTAAAAATACTACATCTTTCTAGTGCAGAGCGAGAGTTAGAGCTGATTTTCGCTTGACACCAGATGTAAAAGTATATTTTAAAGAACAGGCATCAAAAATCGAAAACATACAAAAAGTGGACTTTTATCAAGATGAGTACACTTTTGTCGTTATGTTTAAAGATGGTTGCAACAGTTGTTGCAAGAATTCTTTAAACTAGTAGATAAAGAAAGAGTTAGAGACTGTTATGAAAATCCTGTTGTGATAGCTGAAGAGAGTCCTTATTCAATAATTGTAGATGCCTTGTTTTGGCGCAATGTCTAAGCTATTTGTAGCCACTTTCCACTTAGAGCTATTCATACATGGTGGAAAGCATCAGGGTATTTAAAAGATACACTAAAAATTATTATGTCGCAAAGCAAGTTACCATGGAAACATTGGATTCTGCAGCAATCCTAGTCTCATTAGCGACGGGAGCTCGTGAAACAGGCAAGTTCTATTATGTTCATCCTGGAATTAGGAGAAGCTTTTAAACAACTGGTCTGAGAAAAATCTGTAAAAGTACTAGAACAAAGCCTAACTTCTATGGATAGAGAAATCTGGCTTGTTGAAGAAGAAGGTAATAGAAAAGTAACTTGTGCAGAAGTAAAAAAAGGCGATGTAATTTTAGTTTCAGAAGGAAATGAGATTTTATTTGATGGTATTGTGATGAGTGGAGGAGCTAGTGTCGATGAAAGCTCATTGACAGGTGAAAGTTTTCCAGTTGTGAAGAATATTGGAGATGAGGCCTATTCTAACACGATAGTTGTTAACGGTGAGATTGCTAAAAGTAGAAAAATCCACAAGTTAATGGTCGTATCCAACATTTAATTCAACTGATGAAAGATTCTGGAAAGTAGAGAGGATAAGCATATCATTACAAATATATCAAATTAGCTGGACAGTATAGTAAAATACAACTCTTAGCGATGGGACTAACGTATTTATTTACAAGGTCATTCGTGAAGGCGATGCTCGTTTTTACTAGTAGATTATTCATGTGCATTGAAATTATCAACGCCTGTAGCATGATCTAACTACTATAAAAACCTAATTGATCAAAAATTGTGGTGAAAAATTCAGTAACCCTTGATAAATATGAGGATATAGATACATTTGTTTTTGATAAAACAGGAACAATCACGGTATCTAAACCATATATCCGGGAGAAGTACTACCATTTTAGTGAATATTCTTATGAAGAAGTTCTTAGAATTGGAGCATGTTTAGAGGAGCACATATATCATCCGATTGCCAGTGCTGTAGTAAGTAAGGCGGAAGAAGATGGAATCGAGCATGAAGAGATGCATACAGAGTTATATCACATTGCCTCAAAAGGTATAATATCTCATATCGACGGAGAGAAAGTAGTTATGGAAGTAGACAATTGCTAAAAAGATGAAGGTGTAGTTGTTACATGACGAGCAAGAACAAATCATAGCCGAAAAACAAGAACAATATAACTTATTATTCTTAGGATATAAAGGAAAAATTAATCTCAATTTTCTGTGTGGATATTCCGTTAAGAGATGAAGCTAGTGCAGTATTAACGGAACTTAGAAATAGAGGTAAAAAGGTAGTTCTCTTAACAGGGGATAATGAACTTAGAACGAAGAAAATCTTAAAAGATGTAACCTTTGATGAAGTACATACAAGTATGACGCCAGTTACGAAATTTGAATATATTAAGAGTGAAAAAGAACGAGGAAGACGCGTCCTGATGATAGGTGATGGTCTCAAAATGATTCAGCGGCATTATCAGAAAGTGACATAAGTATTGTTATGAGTGAAAGTGCTGATCTTTCAAAAACAAATCAGTGATGTCGTACTAAAAATCAGATTCACTAAACTCTCTTTTATTACTATCAGATGTTTCAAGAACACTACGTTCACAAATGAGTAACAACGTTAAGAGTACGGTATCTATTAATAGTTCGCTGATATTCTTAGGGTTAATAAATGTATTACCGTCAAACTTACTAGCATTACTACACAACTTAACAACATTTAGTATCGTACTTAAGAATTTTAATATTAAGTAGAGACGATCAGAAGAGTACCAAGTTAATTATGTTGGGAAGAAGGTATTTTTCTTTTGAATATGTAAATTAAATAATAATAAAAACTCGAATCTGGAAAGAATCTAGATTCGAGTTTTGTATGTAGATAACTTAAATCTTGAAAAATATGTATTACTTATTTGAGATTCTCTTTATGATTACATTTGAAAAATGCATACAATATATAGTAATATATTAATATAATGAAATAAAGGAGAGCATTTTAATGAATAAAAAGAAGATTATTGAGCATTGTGAGCAGTTGCATCATTAGTAGCAGGCATAGAGACAGCAAAAGTCCACAGGCACAGGGCAGTTACATCTCCATAGTTGTAAAGAGGCGTGGAACCAAGGGTATGGAGATATCTCGAGTAGGAGAAGATGGTTATTCAAGACATCTAGATAGAGATGAGTGATGGAATAGCATGTGAAATCAGTAAATCAAATGGACAATATAAACCACATGCTCAACATGCTCAATATGCTCAAAATGGTTGGGTAAAAAGTGATGATGCTTGGTACTACTATAAAAATGGTTCGGCAATAAGAAACGCGTGGGCAGGGAACTACTGGCTGGGATCAGATGGAAGAATGGTAACAAACAGCTGGGTAGATAACAATCGTCACTACGTAGGAAATGACGGAGCATGGATAAAAGACTAGTGGAAACAAATCAGGATGGCAAAAGAAGATGGATCTTGGTACTACTATAAAAATGGTTCAGCAGTAAGAAATGCGTGGGCAGGGAAACTACTGGCTGGGATCAGACGGAAGAATGGTAACAAACAGCTGGGTAGATAACAATCAGATTACTACGTAGGGAAATGACGGAGCATGGATAAAAAGACTATGGAAACAAATCAGGATGGCAAAAGAAGGCGGATCTTGGTACTACTATAAAAATGGTTCGGCAGTAAGAAACGCGGGCAGGAAACTATTGGCTAGGATCAGACGAAGAATGGTAACAAATAGCTGGGTAGATAACAATCGTTACTACGTAGGAAATGACGAGCATGGATAAAAGACTATGGAAACAAATCAGATGGCAAAAAGAAGGTGGATCTTGTACTACTATAAAAATGGATCAGCAGTAAGAAATGCGTGGGCAGGAATTACTGGCTAGGACTCAGATGGAAGAATGGTTACTAATAGATATGTGGATGGTGGCCGTTGTTATGTAGGGAATGACTTGGCGTTTACGTCGCTTCCACCTATAAAGCGATTTACAAGACGAATAGGAAGAAATTATAAAAAGAATTAATAGTAATAATAAGAGCTTTTAGTTCACTGCTTAGGTGAGCTAAAAGCTCTTTGTGGTCAATATGCTTATGTTGTGTTTAAGAATAATAAATGTATACTTAAAATTGTACCTCATTTAAATGTATGATACAATTTAAATATCATTTTAAATTGAAGGAGAAATTATGGATATTTTTATATTATTGATAATTTTCAATATTTGTATATTTATTACCAGATCAATAATGATTATTTAGGCGTAAAATCTACGACAGGATTAAAAAGGTTTTTAGCTTTTAGGAATAGTGTTTCATCATTTATCACAATGGATAACTACAGGGAGAAGAATTTTTCGAATTTTGGCTATATGGGAACGTATATAGTATCAGTTTTTCTTTTTATCGGGGTATGGTCTATATGTACAGAATGAAAAAAGAAAAATTATTTAGATAGTTTTTAGTTAAAAAGATTATTCAAAATTTTAATTCCATTCATATTTATTTCTAGTATATATTTAATCTATAGAAAAATAAAATGGTCAAGAGCTATTAAACTCATTCTTTATTGATTTATTTAAGAAAGGAAGCACAGTCATATATAATGGTTGGTTTTGTTGATATCATTATTTTTAATGTATATATTTTTTCTATATATCATTTAGAATGTTTAGTGATAAAACAATTGCGATATTAGTGAATACAGTGTTAATTATTTTCTATATTGTTCTAGCTATAAAACTAGGATATGGATTTTTGGTGGTATAATAGTAGCTTACCATTTGTTTTAGGATTAGTATGGGCTAAAAATAAAGAAAAAATAGATAGGTTATTAAAAATATTATTTTTATCCCTTTAGTATCAGTAACGGTATTATTATTTGTTTCTCATCAATATAGTTTTTATCTTGCAGAAATTCCACTTAGTAGATAATTATAGTTATGTCTTGCTGCTAATATAGACAATGTTATATTCACTATTTTACTTATTTTGATAGTAAGAAAAATAGATTTCTTTCTAATGAGTATTTACTGTTTTTAGGTAGGGTATCATTTTGAGTTATATATGATTCATGGATTAGTGATATCAATATTTGGAAAGTGTTTTGAAACATCTAGATTAAATGATATTATATTCTACAACTTCAGTTTTAATCGTTAGTATTTTTCTAGCGTGGTTAATTAATGCAATAATTAAGAAAAATAGACATTAAGGCAACCTAATTTGGTTGTCTTTTTACTTCATTTCTTCTGTTATAACTAGGAAATATGTTATAATAAAGGGATGGAATAAATTTAGAAAACTGTTTATAAATATTCAGTTGAATTAAGTAAGGTGAAAGATGAACATTGATAATAGATTTGAAACAGAAACGGTAAAAAGTATAGAGCTTCGATTGAAAAGAAGAAGATATCGTTATTTCTGAAATTATTTTTTGATAAGGTGCTTGCATTAATTTTGCTTATTCCTTTATCACCAATAATTTTTAGGAATAGCTATCTGGATAAAACTTGATAGTGAAGGTCCTGTATTTTTACAGGCAAGAGCGCATTACAACTTATGGTCGAACTTTTCAGAATCTTTAAGTTTAGAACTATGGTTAAAGATGCTGATAAACTTGGGACAGCTGGTTACTCAACAAAATGATCCTCGTATTAGTAAGGTAGGACACAAGCTGCGTAAACTTCGTCTTGATGAGCTTCCTCAACTTATCAATGTACTTGTAGGAGATATGAGTTTTGTAGGAGTAAGACCGGAAGTTGCGAAATATGTAGATAAGTACACTGATGAAATAGATGCAACATTACTTCTTCCTGCTGGGATAACTTCTCCAGCGAGTATCGAATACAAAAGATGAAGATGAAGTTATTGAGAAATTTCAAAAGGAAGTGGAAGAAGTGTAGATGAAATCTAGTGGAGGAAATTCTTCCAGATAAGATGAAATATAACTTAAAAGTACATTGAAGAATTTCAGTGTTATAAATGATATTAAAATAATGATTAGAAACTGCTTTTGCGGTTGTTAAATAAAAATTGAAATATTAATTAAAAAGCAATTAAAATAATTAGGAGTTTGAAATGAAAAATATAATATACCATTTTCTCCACCAGATATTAGTGATGGAGAAATAAATGAAAGTAATAGATACTTTTAAAAATCAGGTTGGATTACAACTGGACCGAAGACAAAAGAGTTAGAAAAGAAGATTATCAGAATTTACTAACACACCGAAAAACTGTTTGTCTTAATTCTGCAACTGCAGCGTTAGAATTAACATTACGTGTTTCTAGGTATTGGTGAAGGTGATGAAGTAATTGTTCCTGCGATGACATACACAGCTTCTTGTAGTGTGATTTATCATGTTGGGGCGAAGGCTGTTATTGTGGATATTGCTGAAGATAGCCATGAGATGGATTATGACGCTTTAGCTAATGCAATCACAGAGAACACTAAAGCTGTTATTCCTGTTGATTTAGCAGGGATTCCCATGTGATTACGATAAAATTTTTGAGGTAGTTGAGAGCAAAAACACTTATTCAAAGCCAATAGTGAATATCAAGAAAAAGCTTGGTAGAGTGGCTGTTGTAGCTGATGGAGACACATGCTTTGGGAAGTACGTATAAGGTGAGAAAAATTGGTTCTGTTGCTGACTTTTACTACATTCTCATTCCACGCTGTGAAGAACTTCACTACAGCTGAAGGTGGAAGTGTAACTTGGAAACAAAAATGAAAACTTTGATAATGAAGAGTTATATAGAGAATATCAAATATATTCTCTTCATGGTCAAACAAAAAGATGCATTAGCTAAAAACAAAAGCAGGATCTTGGGAGTATGATATTGTTATTCCTGGATATAAATGTAATTTGACTGATATTGCAGCTTCTATTGGATTAGTTCAACTAGATCGTTATCCGAAAACTTTTTAGATCGTCGTGAAGACATTATTAGTCAATATAATAAAAGGATTCGAAAGGGACAAGAATTACAGCTCTAAGTCATAGTTCAGACGCTTATAAATCATGTGGACATCTTTATATTACTCATGTTGAAGGTGCTACATTTGAACAACGTGGTGAGATAATTGTTAAAAATGGCAGAACGTGGAATTAGTTGTAATGTTCACTATAAACCATTACCATTATTAACTGCGTATAAGAACTTAGGATTCGATATTGAAAATTATCCTAATGCCTATAATTACTATGTTAAAAGAAATAACATTACCTCTACACACTAGACTTAGTGATGAAGATGTAGCTGTTATTATTGAAAACTTCAAGGAAATAGTTGAGGAGGTAGTAGGTGAGTAGTTTAAAAAGAAATACAAAATAAAAGCTTAGAAATGGCTGAGTATTTTGTAGAATTTTTGTAAAAACATGACTTACTTTTGTTATCTTTGTGGTGGTGGAGCTATTGGTGGACTTCGTAATAAAGGATTTTATCCCTGGGATGATGACTTAGATTTTTCATGCCTAGAAAAGACTATGAAAAACTTCCGGAACTTTGGAGAAAATATGCTAAAGAACAATATTTCTTATCAAAAGTGATAGTAACTCGTTGATAGAAACTTATTTATCACGATTCGTGATAAAAAGACAACATGTATAAAACCATATCAACAGGATTTAGATATGCCACATGGTTTAGCGTTAGATGTTATTCCACTAGATTATTATCCAAAAATGAAGAAGATAGAAAAACAAGTTCGTTGGGCATTAATTTACTCACTATTCTGTGCTCAGACTATTCCAGAAAAAACATGGAGCAATTATGAAATGGGAAGCACTATTCTGTTAGGTTTAACACCGAGTAGGTTACGTTATAAGATTTGGAAAAAGCTGAAAAAGAAATGACGAAATATACGCTTGAAGAAAGTGATGGAATAACAGAGCTTTGTACAGGTCCAGGATATATGAAGAAAAATATCCGATTGAAGCATTTGAAGATAATATCTTTATAGATTTTTGAAAAATACTAAAAATGCCAATACCAGTGGGATATGATATTTATCTCAGAAAAACAGCATTTGGTGATTATATGACACCTCCACCAAAAAGAGAAACAAGTACCACATCATGATGCAGTTATAGCGGATATGGAAAAATAGTTATCTTAAGTATAAAAGGGGAATATTATGGACGAAAAATTAGTGTAATAGTACCGGTATACAATGTAGAACAATACTTAGAACGTTGTGTTGATTCAATAATCAATCAAACCTATAAAAACCTAGAAATTATTTTAGTCAATGATGGTTCTACTGATAACAGTGGACAACTTTGTGACGAACTTGCGAGGAAAGATGATAGAATAAGGGTTGTTCATAAGAAGAATGGTGGATTGTCTGATGCGAGGAATGTCGGTATATATGAAGCGAAAGCTGAGTTAATCGGATTTATAGATAGTGATGATTATATAGATGAAGATATGTATGAAGTACTTATGAATAATCTAAAAGATGCAAACGCAGATTTATCTATGTGTGGTCATTATGATGTCTATAATAATGTCCCTGAGGCGCAAGTTGCTGATAAGAAAACATGGGAACTTAGTCCTCAAGAAGCTATTAAAATGGTTATGGAAGCTAAGATATTGTCTGTAACAGCTGTTAATAAATTATATAAAAAGAGTTTATTTTCAGAGTTCAAATTTGAAATTGGGAAAAATCGCTGAAGATGCATTTATTATGATAAAGTTATTAGATAAGTGCAATAAAATAGTAGCAACTAATGAGAAAAATACTACTATGTACATAGAGAAAATAGCATTACTACCCAAAAAATTTTTCGCTTAAGTTTTTAAATGTAATAGAGGCTTATGAACAGAATAAAGAGATTATCATAAAGAAATACCCTGAATTAAAAAGAAGTAGGCTCAGATGAGGATGAATTGGGCGTATTTTTTATGTATTAGATAGGTTATTGTTAGATAAAGAATATAATGATAAAAAAATTGAAAATAAGTTAATATCGTATTTAAAAAGATCATAGTAAGGGTATTTTAACAGATTCATTATTTACAAAAAGGTAGAAAAATTGGATTTGTTGCCTTATTATTGAATAGAAATCTATATAGAAAAATAATAGAGAAGAGAGGATATTAATTAGAGTATGTTAAAACTAATAGAAAAATTATTTTTAAAATAAATCTGGCATTTATTTTTAATAGTTGCTGTTTATTGTATGTGTGGTCTAATAGTACCACTACAATTTATTTCAGCTAACAAAGGTTGTTGCAGAGGGAATGACATTACTTGGAATTCTTTTTGGCAACGTATAATTTAGTTATTAAGAAAGTTTATCTAAAGATAAAAACAATAGAGTACCTATTACTATTTTTGCTTTTAAATATTATTACTAGCATTCTAGTGATATCTTATGGTTATTCTCACAAATATAAAACACATTAGTATTTTTATATACTTTAACAGATATTCCTATATTTACAGGAATTACTAGAGAAGAGGGTAAAAAATATGATTACTTCTTCTATACAGTTACCGTACTTAATACTTTTGGAGTATTAGTTTCATTAATCCAATTCAGTATTGAAAGGCTACAGAGTACATGACTATAAGGGGATTGTACATTAGACAAGGGTTTGTAGAGTCTAGATTATTTGGTATTTTGGCAAGTCCTAACTTTCTATCATTAATTTCACTAATTGTGATTATATTTTTAGTTCTTAAAAATATGTAGTTTTGAGAAAGTATATGATATATTAGTTTAGTTACTATTGTACTGAATTTTATTTATATAGTGTTATCAGGTTCAAGAACTGCGTTTATCTGTATGATGATAGCGGCCGCTATATATTCTATAGCGATGTTTTATCAAAAAGGAAATATCGGGTCATTATTTAAAGTAGTATTGGCGATAGTAGTTGTTTTTATTGAGTTATAAAGCTGTTAATTTCACTAGTGAGCAACATTTACATTACAATAAAGAAAGATTAGAGGCTCAGGATAAAAAGTTAGAAAATGAAGATAACAATCTTTCTCTTGAAAGAACAGATACAAGTGAAGAAAATATTTCTAATAATAGATTTGCAATTTGAAAATCTACGGCATCTTTGTACCTAAAAACCTATCTTTGGTTATTCAGGTGGAAACTGGTATGAAATAGGTAAAAAAATTAATCCTGAAGAGTATATAATAAAAGAGCATTATCTTACTCATAATGGGTATTTAGAAATCCTATTTTACAATGGATTAGCAGGATTTATTTCAATGGGAATTTTGTCTTATCGTTCTTTATATCAATGGTAAGACGAATATTTAGAGATAAAAAGAAGATTTAGTAAATAAAGATTTATTATCAATGATTATGATATTGATGGTGATTTTAGTATCTAATCTATTCTTAAGTTCTACTTTCTATGGTATCTCATTATTAGTATCATCTTATTCTTAATGGCAGGTTATTTCTATTCTATAGTGAGGTACAGATAAAAAGTAATTTTAAAAATTAGATATTGATGAAATTAAAGAAGTAGAATTAGGAGTTATGGATTATATTCATAATATCTGTAAAGAAAAAGGTATTAATTATTCATTAGCATATGGAAGTTTGTTGGGTGCAGTTAGGCATAAAGGATTTATTCCATGGGATGATGATTTGGATATTGCTTTAAAGAGATGAATATGATAAATTATATCAAGCAATTTTAGAAGATAATAACAGTATTTATAAGGTTGTTTCTTGGGAAAATGATTCTAGATATCCTATCCATTCTACAGAGTCTATGATAGTAGAACTGTTTATGAAAATAACTACATACAAAATGATATAGAATTAGGTATTTGTGTAGATGTATTCCCTTTGATGACTATAAAAGATGTAAATAAAGAAATAACAAAATTAGATATGTATCGTAGATTATCTGTATATACTTTATATGGGATAAGAAATAAAGAAGCGGGAATAAAGAATATTGTTCGCTATCTGATGCTAGTTGTGTTTAGATTAACAAGAGTGAAAAACATGGAATAAGAAATTAAATGATTGTTCTAGAGTGCCTGTTAATAGTGAGTATATTGATTATCTGATGGAATCTAAAAAATAGTACTAAGATAGATGCTAAGGCGTTAGATGAAGTAATTGAATGTAAATTTGAGGATAGAGTATATAATATACCGAAAGATTATGATTATATTTTAACTACAATTTACGGTTCAGACTATATGGAGATTCCACCATTAGAAAAAGAATACAGCATGATGATTTTTGTAGCGTATATTAAGAAGGAGAACTAGTATGTTGCAAATGGCTTTAAGAGGAGTTTAGCTAGCTTTTTAGGTGATAAAAAGATGTGGTTAAAGAAAACTTTCCCTCTAATAAAAAATTAAATGAAAAAGCAAATATTGAGTTAGATTCTAAGCGAAGTAATTTACTAAAAAGAAAACTTCGAGCAAATATTGACTATTGTTTATAGTCTCGAGTTAAAAGAATTATAATATATGGTTAGATTTTGGAAACATTATTGGGATATTACCGAGAAAATGATTTTATTAGCCATGATTTAGACATGGATTTTCGAATTCAAGTTTCAAGTTTAGAAGAATTTGAAGTGATAGAAGAACATCTTATTAATAATGGTTTTAACAGAACAAAAGAATTCTATTTCAATACAAAAATTTAGTTGAATTATCTTACAGCTATAAAGGACTTAATGTGATTTTTATTATCTATAAAAAGGAAGATGATAAAGTATCTTCTGATACAATATTTTTCATAGACAAAATGCATTAGGGAATCCTACTCGATATGAGGTTTACCACTATGAAATTCCATTTTCAGGTTTAAAAAGTGTGATTTTAAAAATCTAAAAGTAAAGGTTCCGACTAACACTGAGGAGTATTTAAGAACTTTTATATGGAGAGGATTTTAAAACTCCTAATACTAACTATAATTGGAAAGAAAATCCGATTTTATAAGAACGAGAATGCAGAGTTAGCGGAGGTTGTGTTGAGAAAAAGATAAATAAACTTGATCTAGGAGATAGTATTATGAAATAGGATAGCATTATGGGACAACTTAAAATTTTTCCTTGTAACTTGTGTGGTTATTGGACATTTTGCAGATAGATTTACTGATGCATCTAATATATATGATAGTATATTTTTATTTATCTATTCATTTCATATACCACTTTTTATTTTTATATCGGGATTGATGTATAAAAATAAAAGATATTACAAGTAAAGTGATATTTTTACAAGTATTGGTTTTGCTTATAAGATAGTTCTCAGCAGTTGTGGAAAGATTACTAGTACGAGTGAAGGTTGAATTTTTCCTGCTTTGGGATGGTGGGCTTTCATGGTTTATGTTTGCTTTGGCAGCTATATACAATCATATTGAGAGTTATTGAAGGTCAAAATAAAAGATATATTTTTAATATTTGCAATAGTGTTAGCTTGCTTTTATAGGATATGATCCAGAAATAGGTGATTTTCTATATTTATCAAGAATAATAATATTCTTTCCGTTCTTTTTAAGTGGGTATTATTACAAAAGGTAAATATAGTAGATATTAAAAATAAAAATTCAAAATATATTTTTGCTGGATTAGTAGTAGTAATTTGGTTAGATTATGTGTGTTTGAATTAGATATTTTTATCGATTAAGATATTTAGTTTACAGGAGAAATCCATTTTTCCCTCAGATAATGAGTTATGCTCCATTAGCAAGTTAGTTAGCTATATGATATCTTTTGTAATGTGCTTTGCTCTTATAATGTTGATACCTCAATCGAAGAATATTTTTAATTACAGACATGGGGAAAAATTCTATAAATGTATATTTCTGGCATATGCATATATATTATATTTTGAATAAAGTATTTAATATCTCTAATGTATTTAATTATGGAGTTAGTGGAAACTAGCATTTCTATTAATGGCAGTGTTATTGAGTATCGTACTATCTCATAATATTTTTAACTTCCCAATAAAACAGATAAAGAACAAATATTCTTAAATAAGAAAGCATCGTGATTTTAAGAATGTATAATAGTCACAAAAAGAGTTAGAAGAACAAATCTCTAACTCTTTTTAATCTTTACTCTTTACCATATTTATCGCATAGTTTATTGTTGAATCTTTTAAGATTATTAGAACAACTAAAATAATAAAATTCCACAGATTGCTATAACTGCGCAGACCATAATAAGCATGTTTAATGTGATTTCGTAAGAATCAACATGGAATGCAAATTTTGTAATGAAGTATATTGGAATAAAGCCAAGTGATACTACAAGGTATTTGTAAAGTGAAGAAAATACAGCTGATAAGTTTCATCAGTTTATGTTTTCTAATGAACTGTATTTTCGAGTAATACCACTAAACCTTTCGGCAAGTATTGTTGTTCCAAATATAGTATTCTGGTTTGAAAAATATTACAGAAGTACAATGTTGAATTTTAATACACATTTAATCCTCCACCGATAAAGTAAAAATGAAGTCAATTTATTTTCCGAAATCATTGATGAATATAATTTGCTTTCCTAGTATCATCTCAATAGCCCAAATAATGGTTCTAATCGCAAAATATATCTCGTTACTATTCCAGCCTCTAAATATTTATCTGATGAATAAATAACAGTTGCATATGTTCCTAGAATCGTTATCCTGATACTGGTTGGTATCATCAGGAAGAAGAATAGGGAAGATCCCTGTCTCGATTAAATATTCACAAGAATCTTGATCTTTTCTTCTAGAACAACCTAATTCCAGGAAGGCTGATATTTAGGGCGCCACTAGCACACCTGCGATAAGCATTACTATGCCCGATGCGATAGTATAGTATGATATATAATTTTCATCTGGACTAGTTACAAACATTCTATCAAGCAGTGTATAAAAGCATATTAGCGTTTGCTAATAATAACATTGTAGTTAGTGCTTTTGTAGATGTCAATGTCGCTACATCAATCTCAAACAAAATGAAACTCTTTTTATCCATAAGAAACTTAGTAGATAGTTTAGATTGTAGTAACACTCATTATGATTGCATATGGTATAATGTCATCCTCGTTTTTATGAATGCGAAGATTGATACTAACATTGCAATTCTAATAAATAAAGTTTTATAGAGAATAAATGTGTAGTTTTTCGTATGCTTCATTCATCCATTCAATATTTAAAAATTGGAATAAGGCTTGAATTCCAAGTATATAGTATATAAGATTTTTAAATTTTCAGTATCATGTGTGCCTACGCTGATAAATATAAAATATAGAGCAAAGTTATCGTAATTGAGGTTACTACTGATATATAGAATAGTTTTTGAAAATACGTAGTTAATTTTATTTTTATCGTCTTTTACTTTTACTTGCTGATCTAATGCCGTAGTTATATATTCCGAATGCAGCAGTGGTATTGCAAAAACCAGCCCATGTATTTGCTGTATTGAAATAACTATAGTTGACTTACTACACTATTCTAGTGTAAGTAAGGATTAGTGATTAATGGGAAAACTATGTTTAGAACGTTAACCATTAAACTCGCTAATGCATTAACTTTTATGCTTTTTCATTTAAAGGAAATCTTTTCTAAAATTCTATTTTACATTATAACATATTTTCAATTCATTAGCTTAAAATTATAGGTTTAATAGAAGATTTTTGAAGTTTATTGTTTTTATATGATATAAAACTAGATAATATATTGATAGTATTTAAAAGGAGCGAGAAAAATGATATACGCAGGAATATTAGCTGGTGGAACAGGAACTAGAATGGGAATAAGTAACATGCCAAAACAATTTCTAGAATTAGGTAAAAACCAATACTTATCCACACAATTGAGAAGTTCTTAATAGAGCCTCGAAATCGAAAAAGATCGTAGTCGGTGTTCATGAAGATTGGGTATCTCATGCTGAAGACTTAGTAGAACAATATGTTTCAGCGTTTGCTGATAGAATCATTATTACACCTGGTGGTGTTGATAGAAATACAACTATTGAAAACATCATTAATAGAATTAATGAATATAAAACCCTTAACTGATGAAGATATTATCGTAACTCACGATTCAGTTCGTCCATTCATCACACTTAGAATTATTAAAGACAACATACGTCTAGCTAAAGAAAGTGATGCAGTAGACACAGTAGTAGAAGCTGTTGATACGATTGTAGAAAGTACTAACGGAGAATATATTTCAAACATTCCCTAACAGAGCACACTACTACCAAGGTCAAAACACCTCAAAGTTTCAAATGTTTTAGATTTCTTAAATCTATATAACTCATTAGACAAAGAAGAAAAACAAATACTTACAGATGCATGTAAGATATTCGTTATAAAAGGGAAAAAGTAGCACTAGCTAAGGAGAATACTCTAACATCAAAATAACTACAGTAACCGACCTTAAGATAGCTAAGAGTATGCTAGAGGACGAGTAATATGATAAATCAAATATATCAATTAATTAAACCGAAATTTATTAATGTAAAGTACAACGAAGAGAATATAAATGATGAGTGACAAAATCATCATCCGTCCAAAACTACATGGCACTGTGTCACGCAGACCAAAGATACTATCAAGGGAAAAGAGATCCTAAAGTATTAGCTAAAAAACTACCGATGGCACTTATTCATGAATGTGCAGGTATAGTAATCGCAGACCCTACAGGTACGTATAAAGTAGGACAAAAGGTAGTAATGATACCTAACCAACCACCAAGACAAAGTGACGAAGAATTCTATGAAAACTACATGCCAGAAACACACTTTCTATCAAGTGGTTTCGATGGATTCATGAGAGAGTTCGTAGCACTACCTAAAGATAGAGTGGTGGCTTATGATAATGTAGAAGATTCTGTTGCGGCTATTACAGAGTTCATAAGTGTAGGTATGCACGCAATGGACAGATTCTTAAAAAACTCACATAGTAAAAAAGAAAGAATAGCGATAATCGGTGATGGAAGTCTTGCCTATGTTATGGCGAATATAATAAACTACACTCTGCCAGAGTGTGAGATAATCGTAATAGGTCGTCACTGGGAGAAATTAGAACTGTTCAGTTTCGCAAAAGAAAGATACATTACTGATGAAATACCCGAAGACTTAACTTTCGACCACGGTGTAGAATGTTGTGGTGGAGATGGTAGTGGTTATGCGATAAATGACTTAATCCAATACATCAAACCACAAGGAAGTTTAGTACTAATGGGAGTTAGTGAATACAAGGTAAATATCAATACACGTGATATCTTAGAAAAAGGACTAACTCTAATAGGTTCATCACGTTCAGGTAGAATCGACTTCGAGAAAGCTATTGAGATGCTTAGTAACAAGAAATTCGAAAGAAGATTCAAAGAATATTATTGAACTTGAACAACCGGTGAGAAATATCAAAGACATTCATAGGGTGTTCGCAACGGACTTAGAATACAGCGTTTAAGACAGTGTTTAGGGGAGATATAGTAAAGAAAGTTTTTCGATAATTAACTACAATAGAATAAAAATTATTTAGGTGATCTCATGGAAATCTATTAAGATGGTTTTCTGAGTCACCTTTTGTATCTTGTAATATTAAAAAACAAGTAATATTATTTCTATGAATTACCACATTTTGTGTTATAATGCTAAGTGATGAAGAATTAAAAATATTTATGTGTGTTTTTAAAGAGAACAAATTTTAATTCAAAGGGTATTTTTAGATGTTAAAAAGGAGAACAGAGTGATATTTTTATATTATTACTAATTTCATTATTTGTTTATCTTATACCAAGAACAGATGTCGATTATTTAAGCAATAAATCAACTAAATCACCTAAAGGGACTCTTAGCTTTATTTATAATTTTTCACCACATTTCTCAGAAAAATAACTACTGGTGAAAAATTTTTTTCGAATTTTGAATACATGGGACGATATATTGTTTCATTATTTTTTTCTTTCTGTCTGGTTATGGACTGTATTTCCAGTATAGTAACAACTCAACTTATATGGAGAATTTCTTAAAGAAAAGATTGGTTAGAATATTATACCGTTTTTATTTTATAGTCATTTATGTTATTTATAGAGTGACATTAGGGAAGTTGTTAATGTAGATCCTATCTTTCTGGAAAGATCACAGCAATATAATTTACAATGGTTGGTTTATAAAACAGCATAATAGTTTTTATATGTTATTTTCTATGTTTCTTTTGTGAGGAAAGATTCAAAAATAGCTGAATATAAACTAGTATTTCTGACATTAATTTATATTTTTGGAAAGCATATCAAAAATCATGGAGATTGGGGAATATATAGTATAATGGCATTTTTATTAGGTGTATTCTGGATGAAAAACAGGGTTTATATAGATAAGTTTCTAGAAAAATTATTTTTATTTTTTCTTGTTTCATTTAGTATACTAATGTACGTATTTCGTCATTATGAAGTTATTATGAAAAATATTGGATTACCAATAAATATGTTTATTATGGAATAGTTGGAAATATCTGCACAATGTGGTTTTTGTGTAGTTTATTTCTTACTATTGACAACAAACTCAACTTTTCGAATAAATATCTTGGTTTTTAGGAGGTATATCATTTGAAATATATATGATTCATGGCTTAGTTATGCATTATCTTGGTAAGTTTTTGTTTCATCAGGTGTAAATGATGTACTTTATACTATTGTTGTATTATTTGTTAGTATTGTTTCTGCATATTATATAAAAAATTAATAATTGTTCTTGAAAAGAATATTATGAAAGCTGTTTAATATATTTTAGAAATAGGATTAGGGTGTGACTCAGTAAAATTGATTTTTAAAATCATAATTTTTGAGTCATTCTCTTTTATTATCAATGAAAAATTATAGTAAAAAGTTTTTAGTTATTACATTTTTGTGTTATAATTATAAGTAATATTGTAATGTAGAAAAGAGGTTTTACATTGAAACAACTAATAAAAAGTAAAATAGAAAAACTACTTACTGAATCTGAGGAAGTAGTAAAAGTAGAACAACTAGGTGGTATGACGAATAGTAATTACCTGGTGGAGACTACAAGTAACAAATATATAGTTAAGTTCTTTGGTAAAGGGACTGATAAGCTGATCAATAGGATTGCGGAGAAAAATAATCTTGGGAATCTTGCTGATTTAGGTTTAGATGTAAAAACTATATCTTTGATATTGAATCTGGAATAAAGGTAAAATGAATATATTGAGAATGCAACGACTTTTTGATGCGCATTACCTAAAAGCGAAGAAAGAAGAAGTTGCGAATATTCTAAAAAGTACATAGTTCAGGGAAGGTTCTTGAAGGTGAATTTAGAGTCTTCGATGAGATAAGAAAATATGAAAAATCTGATTGAAGGTAATATCAGTTATCCTTATTATGAAGAAGATAAGGAGAAGGTATTTTCTACAAAATCACCTAGAAGAGATTGGTGTTGATAGAAAATCTTGTCATATTGATCTTGTGCGGAGAATTTCATTGAAGATGAGACTGGTCGTGTTTACCTTATTGACTGGGAATATTCTGCGATGAATGATCCGATGTGGGATTTGCAGGCGCTTTTTCTTAGAGTCTAATTTCAGAAAGGCTGAAGAAGGAGAATTCTTTAAAGCGTACTTTAGTGAAGATACTCCAGTTAGCGTAGCTAAGATTATGATTTATAAAATATTACAGGACTTTTGTGGAGTCTGTGGACTATTTATAAAGAAGAACAAGGTGCAGACTTTGGATCTTATGGAAAAGACAGATATTTAAGAGCGGTTAAAAAATTTGAAGGAGTATGTAGAAAGTTATGAAAAATAAAAATAGGTGTATCGGCAGGACTTTTATCTGGTATGTTTTGGGGGCTTGGACTTGCGATAAGTGCGTATATATTTTTCACTTTATAATGTTTCGCCTTTTGCGGTTGCGGTAATTCATGATTTTTATTAGTATTTTTGTCCCACTGGCGATTATCTTAGTTAAGTATAAAAATTAATTTCAAGATTTTTTTACAAATATAAAAAGTGTTAGTGTTATTGTAGGTGCACTGCTTGCGGGACCTATTGGAATGCAATGTAATCTATATGCAGTGAAGTATATAGAAGTGGGTTGACATCTTCGATTACAGCGATTTATCCTGCAGTGTCGGTAATACTAGCTGTTATATTTTTAAAAATAAAGTTTCATCGAAAACAATTTTAGGATTGCGCTTATTATTGTTGGTATTTTTATTCAAAGTTATAAGAGTGAACAGGTTGAATCATTCTATCTTGGATTTATGTTCGCATTAATTTTGTGCAGTTGCATGGGGTGAGTGAGAGTGTACTTAGTTCATATGCGATGAAAAACAACTTAAATGAGCTTTGAGACTTTATTAATTCGTCAGGGTGACATCATTTCTAGCGTATTTAGTAATAATCTCATTTAATGGATTAGGAATTGAGACTAGTCTTGATGTAAAATTCGGGGTCTTATCGTTCTCTCGTAGTTAGTAATATGGTATCTTATATTCTATACTATATGGCGATTAATAGATTAGAACCGGCAAAGGCAACAGGACTTAATGTCAGCTATGTTGTTTGGACAATATTATTCTCGATGATTTTTGTTGCATTAGAGGTGAATTTACAATTAGTGATTACATCTATTATTATCATATTAGGTGTTTATGTTATTGTTAGAGAGGAGTAACAAATAGATAATGAAGGCAATTATATTGGCTGCAGGGTTAGAACACGCCTTAGACCGATGACAGACAATACTCCAAAGGCTTTGATAAAAGGTTAAAGATAAGCCACTCGTGAGTATCAAATAGAATTTTTAAAAAGAAAAAGGTATAGATGAAATAATAGTTGTTGTTGGATATTTACATGAGCAATTCGATTATTTAAAAGAAAAGTATAATGTAGAACTAGTATTTAACGATAAATACGCTGAGTATAATAACTTCTACCATTATACTTAGTTAAGGAAAAATTAGCGGACAGCTATGTAATCGGATGCTGATAACTATTTATTCAAAAATATGTTTAGAGCTGATATCGACTCGTTCGACATATTTCAGTGTTTATCGCGAAAGATTGTGAGAATGAATGGTTCTTAATCTATGGTGATGATTATAAAGTACAAGATATTATCGTAGACAGTAAAGCAGGAAGAATCTAAGTGGTATCTTTCTGGGATAAAAGAAACTGCAGAAAAATCGTGAGCTTTATCGACAAAAGCTTATGAAAGTAACGAGTTCATGAACTTGTACTGGGATAATATGGTTAAAGATAATATCGAGAAATTAGATGTTTATGTAGAAGAATTAGAACCTAATAGCATCTATGAGATTGATAGTGTTAAAGACTACAACAAATTAGAAGAAATATTGAAAGAAGAATGCGAGAATTAATCTCCATTCTTTTTATTATTCTGATTATAACTAGGTGAATACTGAGTTAATCTAAAAAGTCCTAAATTTTAACAAAGTGTATGTGAGAACTCATAGACGCAGTGGTTTATTGATATCTAAATTCGCTTTATAAAGTTTTTACATATTTAATAAACTATGCAGGGTGACTCGACAAAATCGATTTCTACGAAATCATGATTTTTGAGTCACTCCCATTTGTAATATAGATGTAATAAAAATAATCTAATTGTAACCTTAAAGATGGTTTAATTATGGTATAATTATCAATCATAACAATGAATAAAAGAGGACTATAAAAATGGGAAGAAATAAACTTAAATTAGGATTAGAGTATTAACGGTATTAGCTACACCAATGGCTGTGAACGCAGTGGCTAATAGTGACGTTTTAGCTGCACAAGGTTGAGTTAAAACTGGAAATGCTTGGTACTTTTTATAATCAAAATGGAACATTAGCAAGAAATGCTTGGTCAGGAAATTACTGGTTGGGGGCCGATGGAAGAATGGCGACTAACGCTTGGGTAGATGTGGACGCTACTACGTAGGGAGTAATGGACTTTGGGTTAAAGGTGCTCAAAAACCTGCTGTAACAAAACCAGAAGTTAAGAAACAAGGTTGGGTTCAAAATGGTTCAGCATGGAACTATTATTACCAGGAAATATTGTTAGAAATGCTTGGATAGGAAGCTATTGGTTAGGAACCGACGGCAGAATGGCGACAAACTCATGGGTAGATAATGGACGTTATTACGTAGGAGCAAATGGTTTATGGGATAAATCTGCTGAAGCAAGAAGTAAAACCAGAAGTGAAAAGAACGGATGGCTGAAAGAAGGAAGTACGTGGTATTATTATGAAAATGGAGCACTAGCTCGTAACAAATGGATCAGCAGTACATATTGGGTTGGAGCTGATGGGAAAAATGGCTACAAGTTCATGGGTAGATGGTGGACGTTACTACGTAGGGTAAAATGGAGCATGGGTAAAAGATGCTAAGAAGCAAGAAGTAAAATCAGAAGTGAAAAAGAACGGATGGCTGAAAGAAGGAAGTACGTGGTATTATTATGAAAACGGAACATTAGCTCGTAATAAATGGGTAGGAAACTACTGGTTAGACGCTGACAGGGAAAATGGCTACTAATGCGTGGGTAGATAATGGACGTTATTATGTAGATGGTTCAGGAGCATGGGTTAAAAATGCGGGACATAGTATAAACTATTCAAGTTATTACAAAGTAACATCATTATATATTTCCTGTATATGATGCGAATGGTCGTATCTTATCTCATGTTTCTAAAAGATACAGTATTATTTAGAGATAACAGATCTACTGCAATGGTAGAATCCCTATTCAAATAGCGGGACTTACAGGTTATGTTAATGCTAGTCAAGTAACTGCAGTTAGCTCTAATGATACATTTATCCCAGATTACGTAAGTGATGGGAAATATGTTTATCACAGATATTCTCCGTATTCTAAAGTAATGGTTGCTTATCACAATGCGAATATGCAAGTTGGTAAATCATATTATTCAGCAGATGGTATTAACTTTGGAACATTTAAATTAGATCACCCATTCCAATTCTCTAATTTAAAATCTAGAACGAACTATACTGCGGCTGATATTAATAGACTATACAGCCTAATGGGAGCTAATGATAGTAAATTAGCTGGTAAAGGAGCTACATTTAAAGCTGCTGAACAAAGATATGGAGTTAATGCTTTATATCTTAGTGGCGCATAGTGCTTTAGAGAGTGCTTGGGGAAGAAGTAAGATTGCTAAAGATAAAAATAACTTCTTTGGAATTTCTGCATATGATGATACTCCATATACTTCTGCGACTAAATTTGATGATGTAGATAGTGGTATTATGGGTGCTGCACGTTGGATTAATTCTAAGTATCTGCACAATTCTGGGTATCCAGCTAATGGAGCATACTTAGGAAACAAAGCAGGTGGTATGAATGTTAACTACGCAGACTGCGCCATATTGAGGGTGAGTCTATCGCGAGTATAATGTTCAGCGCTAATGAAAAATTAGGAAGAAAAGATAGATAAGAAAGGAAGGGCTAGGTTAGTATGTTAATCTAGCTTCCTTTTTGATAAAGGAGATAATTATGTTAGTTTCGGTTGTAATCGGACTTTTAAATGAGGAAAAGTTTTTACCAAGATTAATAGAAGATTTTTAAGAATCAGACATATGATCACAGCAAGATAGAGTTAATATTTATAGATGGGATGTCAAAAGATAAAAAGCTGGAAGATATTAGAAGATTTCAAAGCTAGTAATCATGATTTTTATGATGTAGTATTATTGAAAAATCCTAAGGTAATATTGTCAGCTGGTATGAATGTGGGTATAAAAGCTGCAAGAGGAGAATGTATTCTTAAAGTAGACTGTCATTCACATATTACTGAGAACTTTATTGAGAATAATGTTAAAGTTATTGAGAGTGGAGAAGATGTTTGTGGAGGACCGCGACCTAATATTATTGAGAATGAAGATAATTTAAGTAAAACATTATTGGTCGAGGAAAATATGTTCGGTAGTGGAATAGCGAATTATCGTAAACAGACTTCTAGACGTTATGTAAGTTCAGTTTTCAAGGAATGTACAAAAAGGAAATATTTGATAAGATTGGATTACTGGATGAAAAAGTAGGTCGTGTTGAAGATAATGAACTGCATTATCGAATTAGAAAAATGGTTATAAGATTCGTTATAGCAATGATATACTATCGTACCAATATACGAGACCTACAGTAAATAGAATGTTGAAACAAAAATATTCGAACGGATATTGGATTGGTAAGGTAAGTCATGTTTATCCCTAAGGCCTTCTCATCTTCCATTTCGTTCCTTTTTGTATTTGTTTTAGGAATAATTTTTAGTTTATTGATGCTGCCGTTGACAAAGTTATTTACTGTACTTCTTGCGGTTGCTTATGGATTATTTACAATTCTCGTTACATTGATGACTATTATTAATAATAAATTTAACGCAAACGATGTTGTTAATTCCAATCTTACTATTTTTAGTTCATTTTCAGTTATGGTTTAGGAACTTTAGTTGGATTAGTTAAAGGCTTTAGTTGGAAGAAGGAATATTATATATAAAAGAATAAGATGATGGTAGTGGCTCAAAAATTTATTTTTATGAAATTACGATTTTTGAGTTCCTCTCATTTGTTTTTTTATTGATTAAAAATAGTATAACTTTAAAGTGAAATTATTAGAAAATGGAGGTGACAGGTTTATGAAAAGAGTATAGGTGTTCTTCTAGTAGGTAGCTTATTACTAACTGGAACAGGACATGTTAAGGCTGATTGGATAAAAGATCAGCAAGGTAAATGGGATGTTCTCAAATGAAGATAGTATAAGTCATCTTTACGATGAAAAATCTAAAGATTTCGTAAAACCTGTAAAACTTCACAATATTATCAAGCGGATGCGAGATGGAGTTCTAAGAGATATGGAATCTCTAATATGAAGACTACAGGTTGCGTGCCTACATCGTTATCGATGATATTTCTGGTCTAAAGAGAATGTTACACCTGTTCAGGTTGCTGATTATATTTATGATACATCTATGGAGATGAATACGTTGTTCACAGGGACTTCTAGTCTTGGAGCTGTTGCAGCTATTGAACACTGGGATGTAACTATCGTTGTTAATTCTAAAGATGATCTAAAAGCTGCATTGCAAAAATGGAAATATTGTCTATGGTGCTGTAGGTCATGGGATTTTTGTAAAGGTTATAGCACGCATGCGATAGTTCTAAGTGGTTACCAAAATGGTAAAACTCTTGCGATTGATCCAGATAATCCAGAAAGAACGAATAAATGGTACAACGTTGATGATATTTGGGATCAACGTAGTATGGAACTAGAGGACAATTCTGCGGGTGGTCCATTTATGAGTAGTATAGAAATAAAAGCAAGTTTGTGAAGAAATTCACAGTCTTGCTTTTTATTTTTATTAGTTTAAAAATTTATGATTATAAAATAAATTCGGAGTTGGAAAATCCAACTCGAGTATTTTTTATAATATTTATTAATAGGTTTTTAGTCAGCAAATCCATTTGGATGTTTACTGCCATCTCCATGAGTCTTCACACATACGTTTTACATCGTATTGTGCTTCCCAACCAAGTTCTTCTTTAGCTTTTTGAAGCGTCTGCGTAACATGCAGCGATATCTCCCTGCACGACGTGGAGCGATAACGTAAGTGAAGTCTCGACCAACAGCAGAAGAAGCACTCTGTAATATCTCAATACAGAGTATCCTACTCCTGTTCCTAGGTTATATTTAGAAAGTCCGCTACCTTTTTTTCTAATTTTTAAGGGCAGCAACGTGACCACGAGCTAAGTCTACTACGTGGATGTAATCACGAACTCCAGTACCATCATGTGTATCGAAGTCATCACCGAAGACATTAACTTTCTCTAATTTACCAACAGCTACTTGCATTACGTATGGAAGTAGGTTATTTGGAAATTCTGTTGGATCTTCTCCGATATCTCCACATTCATGTGCTCCGATTAAGTTGAAGTAACGTAGTAATACAACATTCCATTCATTATCAGCTGCATAAACATCTCCTCAAAAATTTCTTCTAAGATTAGTTTAGTACGTCCGTATGGATTAGTTACAGATAATGGGAAAATCTTCTTTAATTGGTAATGCATGAGGATCTCCATATACTGTAGCTGAAGAACTGAAGATAATGTTCTTACAGTTATGTTTTTCCATAACGCGGCATAGTGTTGTAGTTCCTGCTACGTTGTTATCGTAGTATTTTAAAGGTAATTGGCAGATTCACTCCAGCTTTTTAATCCAGCGAAGTGAATAACACCAAAGATGTTACCTTCTTTTTCAAAGATTTTCGTCTAATTTTGCTTCATCACGAATATCAGCTCATAGAATGTTACTTTTTCCTGTAACTCTTTCTACTACTTCTAAACTTTTTGTTTTGCGTTATATAAGTTGTCCACAACAACTACTTCATTTCCATTGTTTAATAATTCTATACAAGTGTGAGACCCGATAAAATCCAGCTCCACCAGTTACTAGTATTTTTCAGTCATAGTGTAATTTTCTCGTAAAAACGAGTCCTTCCTATAATTTTTATATATTCATTTTATCGAAGTATATGTAAGTGTCAATAAATATGTGATTAATATTAAGATTATGTTACAACTCTGGTATTCCTTTGAAAAATTATTAATTTTATAATAAAATAGTGAAATATGTATTTATGTAAACAGAATTATTTTAGAAGAAATTAAGAGGAACTATTATGAAAAGTAAATAAATTTAAAATTAGGGATTGGGAGTACTAACGGTATTAGCTACACCAATCGCAGTAAACACAGTAGCTAGTAGTGATGCATTAGCAGCACAAGGATGGAGTTAAGACTGGAAATGCTTGGTACTTCTATAATCAAAATGGAGTATTGACAGAAACGCTTGGGCAGGAAACTACTGGTTAGGTGCCGATGGGAAAATGGTAACAAATGCATGGGTGGATAACGGACGTATTATGTAGATGCAAACGGAGCATGGGTAAAGAGTGCTCAAAAACCAGCTGTAACACAAAAACAAGGTTGGGTACAAAAGTGGAGGAGCTTGGTACTACTATTACCAAGGAAATGTAGTTATAAATGCATGGGTAGGAAACTATTGGTTAGGGTGCAGATGGAAGAATGGCAACAAGCTCATGGGTAGATAACGGACGTTACTATGTAGGAAGTAACGGTGAGTGGGTAGAAATGCTCAAAAACCAGAAGAGAAGAAACAAGGTTGGGTAAAAGACTCTAACACATGGTACTACTACAACACAGATGGGACATTAGCACGAAATAAATGGGCAGGAAATTACTGGTTAGGTGCTGATGGAAGAATGGCAACAAACAGCTGGGAGATAACGGACGTTATTATGTGGGAAGTAATGGTGAGTGGGTAAGAAATGCTCAAAAACCAGAAGAGAAGAAACAAAGGCTGGATAAAAGAATCTAATACATGGTACTACTACAACACAGATGGGACATTAGCACAGAAAATAAATGGGTAGGAAATTACTGGCTGAGGAGCTGATGGAAGAATGGCGACAAACAGCTGGGTAGATAATAATCGTTACTACGTAGGAACAAATGGGGCATGGATAAAAGATGCTAGACATCCAGAAGAGAAGAAACAAGGTTGGGTAAAAGAATCTAATACGTGGTCTACTACAACACAGATGGGACATTAGCACTGAAATAAATGGGCAGGAAATTACTGGCTAGGAGCTGATGGAAGAATGGCAACAAACAGCTGGGTAGATAATAATCGTTACCATGTAGGGGCAGATGGAGCATGGGCTAAAAAGATGCATCGAGAGATAAAAATATAAAACGTGCTATTTTCTTGGATCCTGGACATGGTGGAAGTGACTCTGGGAGCAGTTGAAAATGGTGTCAGAGAAAAAGATTTAACTCTTAGCGTATATAATAAAGTAAGTAGTAGACTTGCTTTCTTTAGGTTATACAGTATTAACAAGTAGAAACACAGATAAAGATGTAGGATTAGTAAGTCGTGCAGATCAAGCGAATAAATCTAATGCGGACATGTTTTTAAGTATTCATTTTAATGCTGGAGGAAGAGGAACGACATTATAGTAGAAACCTATTATTATAAACATGAACAAGGATATGAACCTGAGATTAATAAAGATAATCATAATAGTCCCGAAAGAATAGAAAAAGTGAAAATTATGCTAATAAAATTCAACAAAATCTACTACAAAACTGGTGCATATGATAGAGGTGTAGAGCGCATCGTCTGCTGTACTTCGTGAAACATCTATTCCATCGATTTTAGTTGAATTAGGATTCATAGACAATCAAGAGGAAGTAAATAAAATTAAGACTAATGAATATCAAGAAAAAAACTTGCTGATGGAATTGTTGACGGAATTGTAGAATACTATAAATAGATAATTAAGTAAAGAAGGTGTCGATGAATTGGCAACTTCTTTGACTTTTAAAATAATAAGAAAAATAACTCATAATTTCTTGAAATAAAGTATTAATTATTGTAAAATAAGTAATGCAATTTAAATAAATGTGGAATTTTGAGGTGAATATATTATGATAAAAATAGATTAAAATTAGGATTAGGAGTATTAACAGTATTAGCTACACCAATCGCATGAATACAGTAGCTAGTAGTGATGCACTAGCAGCTTAAGGTTGAGTTAAGACTGGAAATGCTTGGTATTTCTATAACCAAAATGGAGCATTAACAAGAAACGCTTGGGCAGGAAACTACTGGCTAGGTGCAGATGGTAAAATGGTAACAAATGCATGGGTGGATAACGGACGTTATTATGTAGATGCAAACGGAGCATGGGTAAAAGGTGCTCAAAAACCAGCAGCAGCTAAACCTGTAACACTGAAACCAGCTAGCACAAAAACAAAGGTTGGGTTCAGTGGTGGAGTATGGTACTTTCTATCACCAAGGGCAAATCGTTAGAAATGCCTGGTAGGAAGCTACTGGCTTGGAGCTGACGGAAAAATGGCGACAAGCGCATGGGTAGACAATGGACGTTACTATGTAGGTGCAAACGGAGCATGGGTAAAAGACGCTAAGAAGCCAGAAGCACCAAAACCTGTAGAGAAGAAACAAGGTTGGGTAAAAGAATCTAATACGTGGTACTACTACAACACAGATGGGACATTAGCACGAAAAAATGGGCAGGAAGTACAGCTGGAGCTGATGGTAAAATGGCGACAAGCGCATGGGTGAGATAACGGACGTTACTACGTAGGTGCAAACGGAGCATGGGTAAAAGATGCTAAGAAGCCAGGAGAATCAAAACCAGCAGAGAAGAAACAAGGTTGGAAAAAAGAAGATAACGCATGGTACTACTATGACAACGGTGAAGTAGCACGTACTAAATGGATTGGTGATACCTGGGTAGGGAAAGATGGTAAAATGGTAACAGATAACTGGGTAGACAACGATCATTTCTACGTAGATAAGTCTGGTAAAAAGATCCATCAATCAAGAAGTTATCATTAATGATGAACTAGGATGGCAAAAACGTAACGGTGGAAACTGGTATTACTATGAAAAAGATGGTTCATTAGCCCGTAATAAGTGGGTAGGAAATTACTGGCTAGGGAGCTGATGGTAAAATGGCTAAGAGTGCGTGGGTAGATAATGGACGCTACTACGTAGATTCTAGTGGAAAATGGGTGCCTGACTACGCAAAAGCGGACCAAAAACACTGCTGCTTTAAATATGCCTCAATATTATCAAGGAGATTATCGTTGGGGTCATAAGAGATATGGTCTTGGTACTATGGCACAAACTGGATGTGTACCAACATCATTAGCTATGGTATTTAATGGATTAGGACAAAAAGTTCTTCCAACAGCTGTAGCAGATACAATCTACAACAACACTAACGAGATGAATGTTAGTGAATTAGGGACATCAGGTAAAGGTGCTGTTTGATGCGATTAACGCTTATGGATACAAACACACAGTTATTACAACTAGAGAACAACTTATTGCAGCACTACAAAGCGGTAAACCTGTGTTTGCGACTGTAGGAAATGGTATTTTCGCTAAAGGTAGATTGACTCACGCTATTATTTTAAGTGGATATAGCAATGGAAAAACTAAAGCAATGGATCCAGATAGTTCCAGTACAATACAGGTAAATGGTATGATATCATACTATTTTGGGACCAAAAGTACAGATCTACGACACTAGACGATGGATCATTCGTACAATAGGATACAAATAGAACGACGGGACATGATTTTAGAAATCAATTTCTGTGTCGTTTTTGTTTGAAATTTTCAAATTTATAAGATAGCATAGCGACAGCTTTATACTAAAATAATAAAGATAATATTGTTATATTTGATTTATTTTACCCCTAAATTATAACAGTTGTTGCTAAAATCGTTAAAATTGGTATACTATAACTTAGAGAACTTGAAAGCAAAGGTGTGCTTAAATTATGGTGTATAACCACAGAGTTATGATGGCAAAAATATTGGGATGAAAAATAAAACATTCAAAACATTAGATGATCATACGAAAGAGAAATTTTTGCATTGGATATGTTCCCATATCCATCAGGAGCTGGACTTCACTGTAGGTCACCCAGAGGGTATACGGCTACTGATATCTAAGTAGATATAAAAGAGCGAATGGGTACAATGTACTTCATCCAATGGGATGGGATGCATTCGGATTACCTGCTGAGCAATATGCATTAGATACTGGTAATGACCCAAGAGATTTTACTAAAAACTAATATCGACACGTTCCGTCGCCAAATTAAAGAATTAGGATTTTCTTATGATTGGGATCGTGAAGTAAATACTACAGATCCTAACTACTACAAGTGGACACAATGGATTTTCAAAAACTTTATGAAAAAGGACTTGCTTATGTTGATGAAGTGCCTGTTAACTGGTGTCCGGCATTGGGAACAGTACTTTCTAATGAAGAGGTTATCGATGGTAAATCTGAGCGTGGAGGGCACCCTGTAGAGCGCCGTCCAATGCGTCAATGGGAATGTTACTAAAATTACCGATTACGCTGAAAAACTTCTTGCTGATTTAGATATTCTTGATTGGCCAGAAAAGTCTTAAGGCTATGCAACGTAACTGGATTGGAAAAATCTGTTGGTGCGAGATTGATTTCAAAATTGAAGAACTGATAAAGCATTCACAGTATTCACTACACGTGCTGATACTGTATTTGGTGTATCTTACTGTGTGCTTGCACCTGAACACAAACTTGTAGAAGAAATCGTTACAGAAGAACAAAGAGCTACTGTTGAGGAGTATCTTGATATTGTTAAACGTAAGTCTGATCTTGAAGAACAGACCTTAATAAAGATAAAAACAGGAGTATTCACAGGGCTTACGCGATTAACACTCGTAAATGGTGAAAAAGTAGAACTTTGGATTACTGACTACGTTCTAGCAAGCTACGGAACTGGAGCTGTTATGGCTGTTCCTGCGCATGATGAGCGTGATTATGAATTTGCAACTAAGTTTAATTTACCAATCAAAGCTGTTATCGAAGATAATGGTGAAGTTATTGTACCATTCTTTGGTGATGGTAAACACATCAACTCTGATTTCATCAATGGATTAAACAACGAAGAAGCTATCGCTAAAGTTATTGAATTCTTAGAAGAAAATAAAGTTGGACGTAGTAAGTTACATATAAACTACGTGACTGGTTATTCTCAAGACAACGTTACTGGGGAGACCAATTCCCAATTATCCACTGGGAAGATGGTACTATGACTGCAGTACCTGATAGTGAACTGCCACTATTACTTCCAGAAACTGACAACATTAAACCATCAGGAACAGGAGAATCTCCACTTGCTAATATCGAAGAGTGGTTAAATGTAGTAGATCCTGAGACTGGTAAAAAAGGTAAACGTGAAACTAACACAATGCCACAATGGGCAGGTTCTTGCTGGTACTACTACGTTACATTGATCCACACAATATGATGAAATGTTCGCAGATCCAGAGAAATTAAAATATTGATTTACCTGTAGACGTTTATATCGGTGGAGCAGAACATGCAGTACTTCACTTACTATACGCTCGTTTCTGGCACAAAGTACTTTATGATTTAGGTCTAGTTCCGACTGGAACCATTCCAAAAACTATTCAACCGAGCATGATCCTTGCTGAAGGTAAAGATGGGCGTCCGGAGAAAATGTCTAAATCTAAAGGTAATGTAGTTAACCCTGATGATATTATCGTATCTCACGGTGCTGATACATTACGTGTTTATGAAATGTTCATGGGACCATTAGATGCTTCAATCGCATGGAGTGAAAATGGACTTGATGGATCTCGTCGTTTCTTAGATAGAGTATACCGTCTATTCGTAGATGAAGAAACTGGTAAAGTGAATGACAAAGTTCAAGATAAAAGATACATGAAGAATTAGAAGTAGCTATAACTTTACAGTTAAGAAAGTATCAGAAGATATCGAAATTCTTGGATTTAACACAGCTATCTCACAACTTATGGTATTCGTAAATGATTGTTATAAAGCGGAATATATCCCTCGTAAATATGCGTTAGGATTTATCCAACTTCTTGCACCATTTGCACCTCACCTTGCTGAAGAAATGTGAAATCTATAGGTAATGCTGAGGTCAATCTCATACGTACCATAGCCAACATTTGATGAAAGCAAACTTGTGAGTGATACTGTAGAAATCGTAGTTCAACTTATGGGTAAAGTTAAAGCTAAATTAGATGTTAAGAAAGACTTAACGCCAGCTGAATTAGAACAAATAGTTCTAGCTAATGAAGAAGTAAAAAGAATTAATCGAAGGAAAAACAAGTTACTGAAAGTAATCGTAGTTCCTGGAAGATTAGTTAATATCGTCAGCTAAATAAGGAGAGAGACATGGAAGAATTAATTTATAGTATTGTTAGCGAAATTGTTGAGCATAAAGATGAAATCAAAATCGAAAAATTCGTTAAAAATGCACGTGAACACTACATTTTTAACAGTGCACCCAGAAGATTGTGGGCGTATTATAGGGAAAAAGGTACAGTGATTAACGCAATCCGTACTGTATTAAATTCAACAACATTTAGTAAAAAGTTTACTTAGATTTAGTAGAATAATAAGATGAAATGTTTAATAGAGTCTGAAGATATATGTTTCAGATTCTATTTTTAGGATGAAATTATGAATGTATGGTATAAACAGGGAAAAATTTTTCAATAGAGTAGGGTAATGAGACAACAGCCCATATTTTTGTGTATAATATTATTAGTGTTAATTTAGGAGGTTGTATGAGAGATAGTTGATGGATATTTAATTTGTGTTAACAATATAAAAAATAGCATTTACTAATAGGAATGTTGATGCGAAGAGTAATGAAGATATGAAAAGATTCTCTGATAAATATGGATTTAATCATGATAATATAGTTTATAATACTCAGGTTCATGGAGCAGATGTTCGTATTGTTGAATCGGAAGCTGATATTGCTGGACAATGGAAAGGAAGCGGATGGTTTAATTACTAATCTTAGAAATACTCCGTTGTTGATTTTTACTGCAGATTGTGTACCTGTTGTTTTCTATGATAAACAACAAGGTGTTAGTTGCCTTAGCTCATGCAGGGATGGCGTGGAACATATAGGGAATATTGCCGGAGAAATGGTGAATATAATGACAGGAAAATATGGTTGTAAGATAGAAAATATTAAGACTATTATAGGGCCATCAGTTAGTGTGATGGATAACGAAGTTTCTTATGATCTTATCGAAAAATTCGCTGTTTTAGAAGTGCCAAATTATTATAAAGTTGATGGTAAATATTATTTAGATTTATGAGAATTGAATAAAAAATTATTGATGTGGTATACTAAAAAGATAATATTAAAATTATTGATTTCTGTACGGTGAGAGATAATGATAAATTTTTCTCATATAGGCTGGACAATGCTACTTCAAAAACGCATAGGAACGGTAATTCAATTAGATTAAATTCACATAGAATAGAGAAAATTATATTGGAAAAAGATATTAAATTAGTTGAGCAAGTAGCTACATTTTAAAAAGATTGCCAAAAAGTGATAGTAGATGGCGTGTAGCATTTATTATATAGCGAAAAGAATTTTGGGATTTAGAAGAGGTATTTGTGATAATCGATGGGTACTTTACGAAGAACAAGTCTTAAAATTCCAGTTTTTAGAGAGTACAAAGAAGCGGAAAGGATTCCAGATTTTTCTAGTCACATAAAAAGCGAAAGAATTTGTTGAAAAACAGTGAGACTTATTCGTTACAGCAAGTGGTGAAAACTTTATTGGTAGAATACGTCAAGGTGCGTTTAGAGAGGTTTTCGTTCCATTTTTGCTGAACAAAACTTCAACTATTTACTAAATGAAGATGAAGCACTATTTGCTGATACCAAACGACTTCTGGCAGTTATGGAAGCTAGTGAGAACTATATATGGATCAAGAACAAGAGGATATGCTTAAAGCAGGAGATGTTCAAGGATTCTTCGCATGATATCTGTAAAAATATATAGTATTAGTATAAAGATAAATATCAAGCGTAATTTGGTCATGTTTGAATACAAGCATGAATTAATTACGTTGAGTTTATTTAGGTTTCATTAGGTTACAAATGTTGCATCCTTCTTATCATATAATTTTATATATAGAATAATGAAAGTATATATATTATGAAAAATATATGATACGTAATTCGTAAAAATATTAAGTACATTTAAACTTTTCTCAAACTTCGTTTAAGTTGATACTGATATTATAAAGATGTAAGTAAAATACGTGAAGCTTAAAATAATATAAATAAGAAAGTTTAAAGGAGGATTCTTATGGAAAAACAGAAATAACAACCAAAATAATAGAGAATTTAACAATCCAAGGAAATTATAATGAACAAAACGATTATCAAAATTATGATAATGTAGAAAATTCTCAATACAATGACTAGAAAATTATCAAGAGATGAACAATACGCAGACGTACCTATTCAGCAGAAAAATAACTATGGGAAATTATTCCTAACAGTCTTTTGCGGCGTTTGCTCTTGGAGCTACTAGTGTGGAGCGCAAAGCGATATAGAACTAGTGAGGCTCTGAATTCTTCGGTAACAGCAACAAAAGAAGATAGGATAATGAACAAATCACAGTAAATGCAATTTCAAAAAGCGAAAAGATGCAGTAGTTTCAATCGTAAATTATCAGTAACTCAAATAACAGCTTAGAGTCAATCTTAGGAGGTTCTAGTAGATCTGGTAATGATTCTGGTGATTTAAAAAGCAGCTTCAGTGGTAGTGGAGTTATCTACAAAAAGTAGGAAATACAGCATATGTCGTAACTAATAACCACGTTGTTAATGGTGCTAAAAAATTATCTGTTATCTTAAGTGATGGAACTAATGTAAATGCAGAAGTTGTTGGGACTGATGTTTGGACAGACCTTGATGTATTAAAAATCAGCGGTGATAATGTAACTACAACAATGGATTTTGCTGATATGATAAAATCGCAGTTGGTGAAACAGCATTTGCTATCGGATCGCCTTTTGAGATGTTAACTTATCTAATACTGTTACAAAGTGTATCAGCTGTAAATAGACAAAATTCAATGGATGTTGATGGAGATGGTAAAAACGACTGGAGATCAAACTGTAATTCAAACGGATGCGTACCGTGCTTAGTAATAGTGGTGGTGCATTAATCAATAGTGAAGGTAAACTTATCGGTATTAATGAGTCTAAAATTGCAAAAGCAACTGCAAATGTAAGTGCCGAGGGAATTGGGTTTGGTATTCCTTCAAATGAAGTAAAACTTATTACTGAACAACTAGAACAATCAGGTAAGTGATTAGACCTGCATTAGGTGTACAATTAGTATCTGTGAATACAGTAGATAGTGATACTGTTAAATCTCAATTGAAAATATGAAGGTAAACAAGGTGTAATAATTCGTTATATTGAGAATGGTACGCCAACAGCTCCAAAGCAGGTTTAAGAGAAATATGATATCATTACAAAATTAAATGGTGAAAGTAAAAGATGTTTCTGCAGTTAGAAAATACTTGTTGAGAAATCAAAAATTGGAGATACTGTAAAAAGTAACTTACTATAGAAATAGTGAAAGACAAACAACAAATGTTGTGCAAAACCTAAATACAAGGTAAAATATAAGAACTTGGATGTTTTTCATTCTAAGTTCTCTTTCAAGATTTTGTTCGTCATGTTCAGAAACGAAACGATATAATAAAGTTTTATAAAACATAATACCAATATTCAATATCGGTGACATAAAGAGTACTAATTTTAAAATGTTATTTATATAGTTTTGAAAATAAGGATTTGCCAAATCGATGAAAAATATGTTATTATTAGTTTGTTAAATTTATGAAAAGAATATGGGTGAATAAATGAAAAAGATAAAAGCAGATTATTCAGCAGCAGGATATGGTACGCGTTTCCTTCTGCAACTAAAGCATTACCCTGAGGAAGTGCTTCCGATTATCGATACTCCTACTATTCAATACATAGTAGAAGAAGCGGTAAGCTGGAATTGAAGATATAATTATTGTAACTGGTAAACAAAAGAGCCATTGAAGACCACTTCGATAGAAACGTGGAGTTAAGTAGGAGTTAGAAAACAAAGGTAAACTTGAATTATTAGAAAAGTTAAATACCCAACACAGCTTTACTTGCTTCACTACGTACGTCAAAAGAAATGGCGGGACTAGGGACGTGATTTCTGCTCGTAGTTTTATCGTGATGAACCATTCATGCAGTATTACTAATTGATGACGTTGTAATTAATGACAGATACCCCTGCAATCAAAACAACTTATTGATAAAGCAGAAGAAACGGATATTTCTGTAATTTGGGGTTCAAAACAGTTCCAGAAGATCAGACTCACAGATACGGTGTTATCGCACCTAAAAAGTCAAGATGGACATCTATATGAAGTTGAGAAGTTCGTGAAAAACCAGCTCCTGGAACAGCACCATCTAAGCAAAGCGATTATGGGAGATACGTTTCTTAACAGGAATTTTCGAAACATAGCTAAAAACAAGTAGGTGTTGGTAAGAGAAGTTCAATTAACAGACGCTATCCAAATGTTAAACGAGGAAGAAAAATGTTTATGCATATGACACCCAAGGTAAACGTTACGATGTGGGAGAAACAATTGGATTTGTTAAAACTACTATCGACTTCGCACTAAAATCTGATCTAAAAGATGATCAGTGCCATGCCTTAGCTAAATTAGCAGAATTAGAATAAGATTGAAGCGATGTAATATCACTTTTTGAAAAATTAGGAAGGTATATTATGATTATTAATCACATTGGAATTTATGGAATATGTATTAGAGATAATAAACTTTTATGTATAAAAAGAAGAGGACCTACATAGATTTGATTTACCGGGGAGGTAGTCAAAAAGAAAATGAGGGGCGCCAAGAAACCTTGGTTCGAGAAATTCCGAGAAGAAAAACGGGATATCAGATAGATTATTATATGAAATTGTAGGGCTTATGATGTTTTGTAGAAGAAATTAACAGAACGGTACACCATATTATGGTATTTTATGACGTTGATGTTAATTTTGAACAGAAAAGAACATAATCTCAGACTAGAAGGTGAAATAAATGATTCTGAGTGGAATATATTGGCTGAACTTGAAAGAGTTGAATATAAATAATTCATCACCATTGATTTTCAAAATTGAAACAGGAATTAAATAATGATACCTTAGGAAAAGGTAATATATATAAATTGGACGATATTATAAAAGAACTTGCAAGAAAAATGGATAAGTTCTTTTTATTTATGACTCTCATTGATTAGATTTTGTTTTTCATTGAGATAACTGCGGAATAACAGAATACAGCTACGGCTACCCAAAGTATTGAGAATGATATTGAGTGTAGATGCTTAATATACTTCTCCGTATACAAAGATTCCTATGAAGAAATTGCATTGTGGGTGGTAAGTATTGAAGAATACCCTAAAATGTATGAGTGGAGTGCTGTAGCTCCTTTCGCAAATAACATTAGTGGAACTGCAGTAATTACGCAGATAATAATAGAGTAAGTATATTAATGTATCTGTTCAAAAAGAATAAGATATGTGATGGGTTATTCGATGAAAGATACCCCATGTAAAATAAGTGCCAATGGAAACTATCGCAGTTTCTATAAAAGTAAGCTTGCTGGACTTAGAATAATTTTCTTTTTACATGGCTATAAAGTCCAAAACTTGAGTGCAGTAAAATAGAAATCGGGAAGAGATCCAAGAGAAACAAATAGGTATCAATGAGCACACACACTAGACACGCTATTGTTTTGTGTACGTGTTAATTTTCTTTTAAGAAATACTACCGCTTCAAGTGATTGTAACAATTGGATTTAAGTAATATCCAAAACTTGCCTCTAGTACGCTTGGTTGAGTGTTACCGCAATTATATGTAAGCCAGTTTAATGTTAATTAAAAATGATGCTGAAATATTCGCCGGTAAAACACTTTTCTTATCTTTCCAGAGAGTTTATTTCGTAAAGATAGATGTTTTGCATTGCGACTACGATAATCCTTAAACACAAGAACATATAATCCCTCGTCATAAAGAACTTCATATGCACCTATTTCTTTAGTAATTTCAAAATGTAGGGAATAATCACATGAAAAATGACATATAGAATGAGCTATTAAACTCTTCTGCGTATTATTCATATTATCCCTCCTTAAACGAGATGATATGCCATGCAGTTAAGTATAACGAAAATATGTATGTTTCGACTTGATTTTAAAAATAGATATACATATGATATATATATGATGTTTTCATTATTTTCAAAAGCTTTGACAGTGAGTAAAGGTTTCCACTATCTTGATTTATAAAACTATAACAGACAAAAATATTTCCTTGTCTTAAGTTTCAAATTAGTTATATAACACATTTTAAGTAGATTTAATGCTAATTTAGAAATAACATATACTAATATATATCAGTGCGCATACATCTGATAGAGGGTTTCATTTGTTTTGAAGAAATAGTATAAAATAAGGGTATGAGATAACTGTATGATTAGTGCGGGAGGGACAATGGACACCGAAAGGTACAAGTGTGACATGGCGAATGTTAATGAAATTCTCAGGTAAGACTGACACTATGACAGAACTCTACGGAAGCAGAGTCCAACAGAGAGAGCTAACTAGCTTTCTTTGTGTGTTTGCATTTGGGTGGGAGTGCTATGAAATTGATGACAAACAATCCAAGATTGAGAAAGAGATTTTAAAGATATCAGTAGGAATGCCATTGAAGTTGAATACTTGAATATATTAAAAAGTTAGAGACTACGTTCATGAAAATTGGGAAGTTGTAACACACTCTCTATGGAAGTGTTAAACCAAACAGAAACAATTTACAGATCAGTGAGTTATTAGACACTGAACTGATGTTGTCTATTAATTTAATTTCGAAGCGGTAGGAACTTTTGAAAATTTAGAAAAATAAAGAAGTTCCTCAGTGGACGAGATAGAGTAAAAGATGACTTTAGTGTTATTGATTACGATTTATTATTAAATGCGATAAATAGAATTTTATATATAAATAAAGGAGAATAATTATGGTAGAAATTATGATGTAATTATCATTGGTTCTGGACCTGCAGGTTTATCAGCTACGTTATACGCTTCAGTGCTAAATTAAATGTTTTGGTTCTAGAAAAATCGAAAAATGGAGAGGACACAGCAATCACTCACGATTGAAAACTATCCTGGTGCGATTGAAGATCCAACTGGACCACGTTAACAGCGAGAATGGCAGAACAAGCTAAAACTTTGGTACAGAGTTCAAACAAGAAGAAGTACTAAATGTTGAACTTAAAGGGGACGAAAAAGTGGTTACTTGTACAAGCGGTGATTACACAGCTAAAGCAGTAGTAATCTGCAACTGGAGCATCTCCAAGAAAAATTAGATATTCAGGGTTAGAGAATTAGAAAGTAAAGGTATTTCTTTATTGTGCTACTTGTGATGGTGACTTCTCGATGGACTTGAAAGTGTTCTGTAGTTGGGGAGGAAATAGTGCTGTAGAAGAAGCTTTATTCTTAACTAAGATTTGCTCGTAAAAGTAACAATCATCCATTTTGAAGAAGATATTCATCGTGAAAGAATCACAGCTGAAAAGCAAAGAAATCATCCACAAATCGAAATTAGAACTGAAACTGTTGTTCTTGAAGCAATTGGTGATGGAATTCTAGAAGCTATTAAATTAAAAATGTAGCTACAGGTGAAGAATATGTGGTAGAAGCTGACGAAGAAGACGGAACTATGGGATTATTCTTCTTCATCGGATATGTTCCTCAATACTAAACTATTTGAAGGAAAAAGTTGAACTTACTAGAAGGTGGTTATATTAAAGCTGGAGAAGATACTAAGACAAATGTTGAAGGTGTATTTAGCAGTGACTGTCGTCAAAAAGAAATTCGTCAAGTAGTGACAGCTGTATGTGATGGTGCTGTAGCAGCGATCACTGCAGAAAAATATATTGCTGAGAAATTTGAATAAAATTTAAAAATAAAAGGAGATAAAGACAATGTTAGAACTAAAACAAAAGAAAAACTTTGAGAGTGAAGTATTGGAAGCAGAAGGATACGTGTTAGTAGACTTTTTGGAGCCAAGGGTGTGAACCATGTAAAGCACTTATGCCAAGTGTACATGAATTAGCGAGACAAATACGGAGACAAACTTAAGTTTGCTGCTCTAGATACAACAAAAGCAAGAAGACTTGCGATCAAACAAAAGTTTTAGTTACCAACAATAGCCATATATAAAGACGGAAGCTAGAAGTCGAAGAAGTAACTAAAGATGATGCTACTGTTCTCAAATATAGAAGCTATGATTAACAAATATTTATATATAAACTCAATGGGAGGTATTAGGTATGCGTCTTGAATTAGGAAAGATCCATATTAAAGATATACAATTTGCTGCAGAATCAAAAATCGAGGCAAAGACGTATTATATGTAAATAAAGAAAGAGCTTGTAAAAGCTGTTTTGAGGATGATGCAATTAAATCTGTTGATTTAGATATTGCTCGTCCAGGTGAGAGTGTTCGTATTACACCAGTGAGGATGTAATTGAACCTCGTGTTAAAAGTGAGAAGGTCGTGGAGAATTTTCCCAGTATCCTTTCAAAAGTAGATACTGTAGGTGAAGGTCGTACAATCGCTCTTAAAGGTATGGCTGTAGTAACTACTGGTAAAATCGTAGGATCAAGAAGGTATTATCGACATGACAGGACTTGGAGCTGAATATACTCCATTCTCTAAAACAAAATAACTTAATCGTTATTGCTGAGCCTAAAGAAGGAGTTAAACAACACGAAACACGAAAAGCAGTTCGTACATCGGATCTCAAAGCTGCTCGTTACATTGCAGAATTAGCTCGTTCATTAGAACCAGAAGAAGTAGAAGTATTTGAAACTAAAACCTTTATTAGAACAAATTGCTGAATATCCAGATCTACCAAAAGTAGGATATGATACATGCTTCAAACTCAAGGTTTTATTACACGATACTTATGTATATGGTGTTGATGCAAAACAAATAGTACCAACAATTCTATATCCAACAGAAATTATGGATGGTGCTATCGTAAGTCGGTAACTAGTGCATCAGCTTATGATAAAAACCCAACATATGTACACTTAAAACAACGGTGTTATTGAAGATTTATACACATGGTAAAGAAATTAACTTCTTAGGTGTAATCATCACTAACGAAAATGCTTTACTTAATGGACTAAAGAACGTTCATCTAACTGGACTGCAAAAACTTTGCCGTTACTTAAAGCTTAGATGCAGTAATCGTATCTCAAGAAGGATTCGGTAACCCAGATACGATTTAATCATGAACTGTAAAATTGAAGCTGAAAAAGTTAAAACAGTTATCGTAACTGATGAATATGCAGGACGTGATGGAGCCAGCCAAAGTTTAGCTGATGCTGACGTGGCTGCTGATGCTGTAGTAACTGGAGGAAATGCTAACCAAGTGGTTGTATTACCCAAAATTAGATAGAGTTATCGGACACATCGATGTAGTAAACGTAATTGCTGGTGGTAACCAAGACTCATTAAGAGAAGATGGAACTATCGAAGTTGAAATTCAAGCTATTACAAGGTGCTACTAACGAAACAGGTTTCCGGTTACTTTACATCTAAAACTTTCTAGTAAGCAAAAATATAAATGTTATAGATTTTTAACAAGGAGGAAATAAGATAATGGTAGTCTTTATTAATAAAAAGTAGTTATCATTAGTGACCGTGATGGTATCCCAGGATTATATTGAAAAGTGTGTAAAACAATTGAAGGTTAGAAGTAGTATTCTCATCTACTGAATGTTTCGTCTGAACAATGCAGGGCTATGGACTAGAAAACCAAAAACGTGTTAAAGCTGCCGAAAAGATTCGGTAACGAAAACGTTGTAGTTTTACTATCATCTGCAGCCGAGCTGCTGTCGGTCACTAGCTGATCAGTAACAGCAGGGGACCCAACATTCGCAGGGGCCACCTGCAGGTGTGGCACTAAATCTTGCTGTTTATCACATTGTAGAAGAAGAAATTAAATCAAGTAGTGAAGCAATCTATGAAGATCTAAGTTGGAATGATGGAAATGGTATTGAATATGATGAAATCGCAAGCGAAATGAAAGATGTTCGTGGTGAAGTAAGGATCTAAATAATAGTTATAGGGAAATAAAATGTCTAAAATAAAGATGGTACTATATAAACAATTCTTTGCCGGAGTAAAATTGAAGAACAAGCCCATTGCACCAGAATTAAGAACTGATACCACCAATTAGTGTTCAGTTACAAGGACAATTGGGAGAAGAATTCGAAGTAGTAGCTACAGTAGTTTGTGGTGATAGTTACCTAATGAAACTTAGAAAAAGTTCAAGCAGAACTTTTTAGAAATGATTAAAGGATGCGAACCACAATTGTCCATCGCTGGTCCAGCATTCAATGCAGGGCGTTACAGAGTAGCAGCTGGTACAATTACTAAAGCTGTTCAAGACGAATTAGGAATTCCAGCGGTAACAGCAATGTATGTGAAAACCCAGGAACAGACATGTTCAGAAAAGAAGTTTATTCTTGAAACAGCTGACAGTGCAGCTGGTAGTGAGAAAAAGCTTTACCAAAATTAGCTATATTTTGCAGCAAAGATTAGCTGAAGGTGAAGAAATCCTTTCTCCAAAGAAGAAGGATACCACGAAAGAGGAATCCGTGTTAACTATTCAGTGATAAACGTGGATCAGAACGTGCTGTTGAAATGCTTGTTAAGAAAAATTAAAGGTGAAGAATTCGAAAACAGAATATCCAATGCTAACTTTGACAGAGTTGAGCCAAATCCAGCTGTTAAAGGTGAAAGTAAAGCTAAAATCGCATTAGTTACTTCTGGTGGTATTGTCTCCAAAAGGACCCTGATCACATCGAATCATCTTCGCATCTAAATATGGTGAATATTCATTAGAAGGATTCACTGATGTTAACTGATGCAACTCATGAAAACAGCTCACGGTGGATATGACCCAGTATACGCTAACGAAGATGCTGACCGTGCTACCCGTAGACGTAATGAGAGAATTCGTTAAAGAAGGTAAAAGTAGGAAGTTTACATGATTTATACTACAGTAGGTAACGGTACTGCCGTAGCTAGTGCTGTAGGATTCGCTAAAGAATATGCACAAAAATTAGTAGCCGACGGAGTAGATGCTGTAATCTTAACTTCTACTTGAGGAACTTGTACTCGTTGCGGTGCAACGATGGTAAAAAGAAATTGAGAGGCAGGTATACCTGTGGTTCACATGTGTACAGTAGTACCGATTTCTCTAACAGTTGAGCTAACAGAATCGTTCCAACTATCGCAATCCCTCACCACTAGGAAATCCAAAACTAGAAGCGGATGAAGAGAAAAAATTAAGACGTGGACTTGTAGAAAAAGCATTACACGCTTTAACTGTAGAAGTTGACGGACAAACAGTATTCGAATAATAAAAAAGAAAGGGGAGCTGAGGGTATGTTTATCCCTCAGCACAATATAGCTATAGAATTATCCAGTATTTAAGGGAGCAGGATACATTCTTGTTCATACACCAGATATGATAGTAAGAAATGGATCGACTGCTTCTGTAGAGAGTAACGAATCCAGATTCAGAGTTTTTAAAAGAAGTAAATAACCATATTCGTACATATGAAGAAGTGGTTAACTATTTACCTAACCAAGTGTATATTGGTAATAAAACACCTGAACAATTAAATACATATCCAATGCCTTGGTATGATATTAAAGATGAAAAAGGTGAACGCCACGGTAAATTTGGACAAATTGTTCCACAAGATGAGTTTTTAGCATTAATGAAACTTTGTGATGCTTTTGACTTAGTTAAACTATCAGAAGAGTTTGCAGCCGCTGTTCGTCCTAAAATGAGAAAACTTCAAAAGAGCTAGCTCCTTTATTCGAAAAATTAGAAGGATCTGACTTAAGTGATAATGAAGAAGGATTTGAAGACTTAGTTCACGAAGGTAAAGTTGTGGGTTATGTTAAAAAAGCTCACGATGTTGATGTGAACTTAAATGCTCACGTTATATTCGAAAATCTAGTGGTTAAAACATCTGGAGTTGTTGCCGCATTGGAATTATTATGTAATTCTGGTGTAAACCCAGCTGATAGCTGACTATGTTGTAGAATGTTCTGAAGAAGCTTGTGGAGATATTAACCAACGTGGGTGGTGGTAACTTTGCTAAAGCAATTGCAGAAGTTGTAGGTTTTAGTTAACGCTACTGGATCTGACTTAAGAGGTTTCTGTGCTGCACCAACTCACGCATTAATTAGTGCTTCATCTTCTAGTAAAAAGCTGGGTATACAAAAATGTATTAGTAGTTGCAGGTGAGCAAGTCTAAATTAGGTATGAATGGTAAAGACCATGTTAAAAAGGTCTTCCAGTTCTAGAAGATGTTCTAAAGGTGGTTCGCTGTTCTTATTAGTGAAAAATGATGGAGTAAATCCAATCATTAGAACTGATATGGTTGGAAAAACACAACGTAGGAACAGGATCTTCACCACAAGCTGTAATGGGAGCTTTAGTAGCTGCTCCATTAGACAAAGCTAAATTGAAATTACAGATGTTGATGTATTCTCAGTAGAGATGCGAAACCCAGACATCACAAAAGCAGCTGGAGCAGGTAACGTTCCAGAAGCTAACTACAAAAATGATTGCAGCATTAGCAGCAATGCGTGGAGATATTGAGAAAAAGAACTTAAATCATTTATCGAGGCTAAAGGTTTACCTGGTTGGGCCCAACACAAGGACACATTCCTTCAGGAGTACCTTATGTAGATTCTTAATTGATGACTTAACAAAAGGTGATAAAAACCGTGCTATGATCGTAGGTAGTGGTGAGTACTTTCTTAGAAGAATGACAAACTTATTTGATGGGTATCTTTTGTAGTTGAAAGAGAAATAGCGGTGCTGTAGAAGGAGAATCTGCAGAATTTCTAAAGATGAAATCTGGAAAAATTATAGCAGAATCAATGAGAAAAATTTCCCCAAGAAATGCTGAAGAATAGAGGTGATACTATGGTAAACAAGTTATATCAGAAGTATTGCTAGAAGTAGCTAATGCCATTGAAACACGTAACTGGTAAAAATTAAAAGTTGGTTTTAACAACTTTTAGGAAGTGAACTGGTTTCGAGAATTTACACAAGGTGCAATATTAGCTAAAAATCCTGTATTCGACAGTAGTTTTAATAGGTAAGGGACATGAAGATTTCGAATCTATGAAGCTAAAAGATGAAGATAAAAGCTCACAAAATTATGGAAGACCTATTAGATAAAAAGAGCTTCTTGTGTAACTATGGCTATAATTTTTCCTATCGGTGTATCTACGTAGGTAGAGTTATACACCTACTAGAGGTACTGAAATGCTTCTGCAACAACAACAGGGACTTCAGCTACTAACAGAGTTGAAGCAATGGTGAAAAATACACTTTACGGTATTGCAACTGCTAAATCACTTGGAAAAACTAATCCTACTGTTGGATAGCGAATGTTGAAGGTGCTAGACGGGTTGAAAAAAATTTTTATTAGATCTTAAAGAAAATGGTTATGAATTTGAATTTGCAACATCTCAAAAGAGCAGACGGTGGTTCTGTAATGAGAGGTAATGATTTACTTATGGAACGCTCTGATGTTATGGTTGTTGATTCATTAACAGGTAACTTATTCATGAAAGTATTCTCAGCATTTACTACTGGTGGAGATTATGAAGCTAGTGGATTTGGATATGGACCTGGTGTGGGAGAAGACTATGATAGAAAATTTTAATCCTATCAAGAGCATCTGGTTCACCTGTTGTAGCTAATGCATTAAAATATGCTTATGAAGTGGCAAAAAGGTAAAGTAAATGAAATAGCAAAACAAGAATTTGAGCTAATAAAAGCTAAACTAGATGAATTTATTTCTAAATTGAAAGTTAAAAGAAGGCCCAGTTACAACTGAAGAAGTTAAAAATGCCAGAGAAAAGAAGTAGTTACTGCACAAATCTCTGGAATTGATATTCTAGACCTTGAAGATGCAACTAAATTACTTGAAAAATAGAAATATACGCTGGAGAGTGGAATGAGATGTATGGACCAATCGTTTTAGTAAATCCTGATAAGAAAGATTCAGCAGAAGAAATTCTAGAGGCTTATTTCATAATTTAAAACAGGAATAACGGTTTTCTTAGAAGGAAAAGCAATATGGCTTAAATAATTAATAAAATCCTTTTTATTGGATAGAGTATTTCCAATAAAGAGGGTTTATGATTAACAATATATAAGTTATAAAATTTTATGAATGAATTAAAGTGATATCGTTGTATTAATTATTTATTAGGATGAAAAGTAAAAATTTGATTAAAATTAGATTCTCAACTATAATAGATTGTTGTTAGATTTAATAAGAAGGATTGTTAGAATGTATTAGTGATTCTAATGAAAGGGAGAATTTCTATTAATGCAAATATTTAGACAATAGAAAAAGGTGTTTGGTGAAAGTGAAAGACCTTGAGGCCAACTTTGAAACTATGGACCTAATATTGCGGTATAGGATCAGTTATTGGTTCCGGGTATACTGGTATTAAACAGGGGAAGCAGCATCTAAAAGCTGGACCATCAGTATTATTCTCATTTTTAATTGCGGGCTTTAGCTTGTGGACTTACGGCTTTATGTTATGCAGAGTTATCTTCACTATACCATCAAGTGGAAGTGTTTATACGTATAGCTATATTACACTAGGAGAGATTGTAGGCATTGTATGGGTTGGTTTTAGCTGGAAGTTATATTATAGCAGGAGCTGCCATAGCTAATGGCTGGTCAAGTTATTTTAAATCTTTATTAGAAGGATTTGGAATAATACTACCAAAGAAATTTACAACCTTACACCAAGTGAAGGAGGTATGGTAATATTATAGCGATTACTGTAGTTCTACTAATATTGATAGTATTATTTAAAGGAACAAAATAGTAGTAAGTTTGTGAATAATTTAATGGTTGCTGTTAAGATTATTGTTATTTTACTATTCGTTCTTGTAGGTGTATTCTACATTACTCCACAGATTGGACTGATAATTTCGCACCACAAGAATGTCAGGGGATAATGATAGGTGCTACAACAGTGTTTTTCGCATATTTAGGTTTTTGATACTATTTCAACTCAGCGGAAGAGACCATAAATCACAAAAAGCATTGCCCTAGAGCTATTATTATTACTATTAATTTGTACGGTATTTTATATAATGGTTTGTTTATGATAACGGGTATGGTACCATTTAGTCAATTAGGAAAAGGTGATGCATTAGCGTATGTTCTTGGTAGTTAGGACAAGATAAGGTAGCTGGAATAGTTTTCATAGGGAGCTGACTGGCCTTTTATCTGGGCCGGTAGGAACGATGTTCGCTGCTGTAAGAATATTATTTTCGATGAGTAGAGATGGTCTATTACCGAAGAAATTATCGTCATTAAATAAAAGTGGTGTACATGTCTCAACAACAATTGGAGTTGGTTTATTAATGGCAATCTTAACTGGTTTTCTTACCCTTAGGCCAATTAGCTGATTTGGCTAATGTCTCGTACATAATAGCGTTTATGTTGGTAGGATTATTCAATGTTTGTTATTAGAAGGGATATCCAGATGTGAAACGTGGATTTATTATGCCAGGATGCTGTATTTACTAATAATATCAATATTATTATTTATCGTATTATATATGGTATTCAATTTTAACATGGATAATTTTGGAGTGTTGGATTTTAGTAGGTTTAGTAATTTATTTTGCTTATTCTGTAAATCATAGCAAAGAAAAGATAAGTTGATAGTAAAGATTAGTAAAAGCTTGGATATTAGTTATGCCTAATATCCAAGTTTTTTATAAGTATTCTGAATCGTCTTCTATTATTTCTTTAACCTTTTGCATTTGGTTGTCTAGTTTTAGAACTTATATCCGCACAGAGTTGAAGACGACGCTCTATTTCTTTTTCTTCTCTTCACTTAAATTTTTCTTATATCTAAGCTTATGTTCTAAGCTTGCCCAGAAGTCCATAGCTATTGTTCTAAATTGAACCTCAACAGCCACGTGTTCTACTTTATCTGATAAGAAGATTGGTACTTTAACGATAAGGTGATAACTTCTATAACCGTTTTCTTTTGTGATTTTTAATATAGTCTTTTTCAGCTATAACTGTAAGATCATCTTGTTGTTTTAGCGCATCGACAGGATTATAAACATCGTTTAAATGAACTATAACTCGAACCCCTGCAACATCATAGATATTTTCTCTTTTATTGTATTTATGTCAAAAGGTAAGTCTAAACGTTTAAGTTTGTTCATTAAACTCATTGGTGTCTTCAGTCTAGTATTTACAGATTCGATGGGGTTGCTCTCACCATGAAGAGAAAATTCCTTTATCGAATACATTTAGTTTTGTTTCAATTTCAAGCATAGCACATTCATAGTGCATAAATAATTCTACATAAGGTTCTAATTCATTTATTAATAGTGAACTCATCATTTTCCATAGAAAATAATTGATCTGTTAGTTTTTCAATTGTGTCATATACATTTCTCACTTTATTATTTACTATAATTTTTATCATAAATTGCTATATTAAAATATAGTTTAAGTGATCATAAATTTTTAGGTATTAGTGAACTTTTTGAATGTCATTTTTAATTACCGTTGCATTAGGAAAAGTTGGAACTGTATTATAATTTCATTGTTTATAAATTGCTACAGAAGTATATGTTAACTTCTGTAACCTTGATATAATAACGTTTTTAATTTATTTCGAAAAACAGAAGAGTCTAATTCACAATTAGAATGAGTCGAGCTTTATAGCAGTTTTTCAGTTTCGGAAATAAATGTTGCTAGACAGGAAGAGAAATTTTTGAGATAAGATAGTATTATAATATTTTTATGAATCTAAAATTATATCGAAATGAGGATAACATGCACAAATACAATTTATATTCATATACAAAAGGCGAAAGTGATGGTTTAACTAAAAATTTACTAGTTATAAAAAGGGATGGACGTAGTAGTTAGGTTTGACACTGAAAAATCTATAAGGTGATAGAAAAAGCTGGTACATTCGGTATTTGGTAAAAACCATAGTGTTAATATTAATGGTATTGTGGATAATGTTATTTTTAGAGATTGCTAATAGATTTAAAGGTAATATTAAAAAGATTTATGAGCTTCAAAATATTGTTGAACACACACTACTTACTTTAGGTGAAGAAGCAATATATGAAGAGTATGTTGGCTATAGAAGTATGCGTGATATTGAACGTGAGCGCAGCCTAGATATAAATGTGGCGATTGAAAAATTAGTTAATCGTGACGAGAATGTAGTGAATGAGAATGCCAATAAAGACAGTTTAGTGTTTAATACACATCGTGACCTAACCAGTGGTATTGTTGCTAAAAGCAATAGGGCTTAAAATGTTACTGAAACATGTTGCTAATGCACATCAAAAGGGAGAATTCACTATCATGACTTAGATTACTCTTATCAACCTTTAACAAACTGTTGTTTAATTGACTCTGAAAGAGATGCTAACAAAAGGTTAAAATTGGAAATGCAGATGTAGATAGTCCGAAGAGTATTCAAACAGCAACAGCTCAAATGGCTCAGATTATTGCTAATGTTGCATCAAGCCAGTACGGTGGATGCAGTGCTGATAGAATTGACGAAGTTCTTGCACCGTTTGCACAATTGAACTATGAAAAGAACTTCAAAAATGGCTCAAGAATGGATTGATGATAGAAAAAAGAAAAAGCTATTTTGCTGATAAGAAAACTAAAAAGATATTTTTGATGCAATGCAATCTCTAGAGTATGAAAGTGATACTGTATTCGTCTCAAGGCCAAACACCATTTACATCTCTTAGGGTTCGGTTTAGGTGAAGGATACTTTGAAAAGAGAAATTCAAAAAGCTATTCTTAAGGTGAGAATTGAAGGATTAGGAAAAGAGAAAAGAACTGCTATTTTTCCTAAATTAATTTTTGTTATTAAAGATGGTCTGAATTTAAAATCAATAGATCCTAACTATGATGTTAAACAACTTGCATTATCATGTACGACTCAAAGAATATACACGATGTACTATGTATGACACGATTACGAAAAATTACTGGTAGTTGTAAGACTCGATGGGATGTAGATCATTTTACCTGCATGGAGAATGAACAAGGGGAACATGTCGAAAAGTGGTCGTATGAATTTAGGCGTGGTAACATTAAATCTTCCTAGAGTGGCTCTAGAATCAAAAAGGAGATAAAGAAGAGATTTGGAATATCTTTAAAGAAAGATTAGAAATTTGGTAAAGATGCGTTAGATTACAGAGCAAAACGTTGTGGAGAGGCTAGCCTCAAATGCACCTATTCTTTATATGCATGGAGCTTTTCGGTAAAACGACTTAAACCTGAAGATGAGGTAAAAACAATTATTTGATAATAAACGTGCTACATTATCATTAGGATATAGGCTATATGAAGTAGCAAGTGTCTTTTATGGAGGAGAATGGGAGAAAAATCCTGGAGGCGAAAGAATTCACTTTTAGATATTATGCGTTATATGAAGGAATGCGTGGATAAATGGACTGCTGAAGGAATACTGGTATAGATATTTACTCAACGCCTAGTGAATCGCTGACTGATAGGTTCTGCCGTATGGATACTGAGAAGTTTGGCATTGTAGAAAAATATAACGGATAAAGAATATTACACGAACTCATATCACTATGATGTAAGAAAAATCCAACGCCTTTTGAAAGGTTAGAGTTTGAGAAAAAGGATTATCCATATTATGCAAGCGGCGGATTCATTCATTATTGTGAATATCCAGTATTAAAACAAAATCCAAAAGCATTAGAAGCGGTATGGGACTTTGCTTATGACAAGGTAGGATATTTGGAACAAATACACCGATAGACCGTTGTTATAAATGCGGATATGAGGGTGAATTTGAACCTACTAAAAAGGATTCAAATGCCCAGAATGTGGTAATAGAGATCCAAAGAGCTGTGATGTTGTGAAGAGAGACATGTGGCTATTTAGAAATCCTCAAACTCGACCTATGATTAAAGGTCGACATAAAGAAATTGTAGCAAGGGTAAAACACTTAAAATAAAAATAACTTTTATGAGAGTGACTCAAAAATCGTGATTTCTAGAAACAAGATTTTGTCGAGTCATCCCTCGTATCAGTTTATTAGATATCTAAAAACTTTTATAAAGCGTATTTAGATATCAATAAACCACTACGTCTCATGAGTTCTTATATGACCTTTGTTAAAATTTTTAGGACTTTGGATCAGCTTATATAATTTTTTAGTATGAATAGCATAAAAACTTAATTTATAAGAACAAAAACCTTTTAAAACTTTACATTATTAGACTTTTTGATAAAAATCATACTGATGAGAAATTAGGAGGAATTCAAACATGGGTAAAAATTTTTAAAGGTGCTTTTATTAGAGCAGTAAGTGCATTAGAGCTTATTATTATAAAAATCTAAGGAGTTAGAGAAACATAAAGAATTACTGAAAGAAAATACAAAACTGGTATTGAAAAATTAACAGCAATTATTAATGACTCAAGAATTAGAAGGAGAATACAAGAAGAACAAGATCTGCTAAAGAAAAACTAGAAGAATTAACTGCAACTGCAGAATTTGAAAAAGTAGAAGAAAAACTTGTAGAATTAGGAGCAAAAGCTGAAGATGTTAAGGAAGAGGCTGTTGTGAGTAACTGAAAAAGTAGAAGATGTGAAAGAAGTTGCAGAACCTGTAGTAGAAAAAGCACAAGAGGTAGCGGCTCCAGTTGTAGAAGAAGTAGCAACACCAGCTGTAGAGAAAGCAGAAGAAGTAGTTGAAGAAGTAAAAGAAACAGTTACGCCAGCAGCAGAACCTACTTTCGAAAAAGTGGAAGAAGTTGTAGAGGTGCAAAAAGAAACAGTGTTAGATCACATGAAGAAAAAGTAGAACTCATATTGAAGAAATTCATGAAGCGGTAGCTCCAGTAATCGAAAAAGCAGAAGAAGCAGAAGAAGTAGAGGAAGTTGTAGAAGAAAAAGCAAAAACAACTCTAGATTCTATCGTATCTTTATTCGCTTCAAAAGAAGGAAAAATAATATTGTAAATATTGAAATCGAGGTATGAGAGAGAGCTCATCCTCGTTTTTCAAATAGAATTTGAATCAAAAATTAGAAGTTTGAGATAGCATTTTTGTATAGTCTGAATTTGCTGAATAATAAAACTAGGTAACTATTTGTAGCTTACCCTAGTTTCTCGTTTTTATAGTCTATCAGCGATTGCTTTTCTAATTTCTTCGAATTCAGAAGGCTCAACTTTTTGAGGTGGCCATTTAACTTCTAAATTGTCGAAGTTTATATCTTTATCTTTATATCTTGGTACGATGTGGAAGTGAAGGTGGAAGACACTTTGTCCAGCATATTCTTCGTTATTTTGGAAGATATTTACTCCGTCACAACCATATGCTTCTTCAACAGCATTAGCACTTTTCGGAAGAACACGTCCAATGTTAGCAGCTGTTTCAGGATCACAGTCAAAAATATTTCTGCTGTGTTTTCGAAATTACTAAAGTGTGTCCTTTTGTAATAGGGAACACATCTAGAAAGCTGTATCATGCTCATCTTCATATACTTTATAACTTGGGATTTCTCCATCATCAATCGAAAATAGTTTTTTCCATAATTTGACTCTTATTATTTTAAATTTTGTAGTGTTTTCGATTAAAAGTTTTTCAGGTTTTCACTAATTTTTGTGCAGTTTGTAGTACGTGCTCGCGATCGTGTTTTTCTCTTGAATACCTGTTGCCATATTAGTAGCGCATGCTAATACTGCAACTGGAAGTGATGCGTGGTTTGCAGCGATTACTTCTGGTACTGTAGACATACCTACAAGGTCACATCCCATAGTTTTGAATGCACGAATCTCTGCGCGTGTTTCAAAAGTAAGGTACTGAAGAATCCATAAACACCAGTGTGTAATGTAATATCTAACTCTTAGCTGATTTATGTAAGTTTTCACTAGGTATGAATCGAATGGAGAAGTCATATCAACAAATCTTTCCCAAGACGTGGTTCATTTTCTCCCATTAATGGATTATTGCTTACAAGAGAGATGAAGTCGTCAAGACAAACGATATCTCCTTCCCTAAAGTTAGTATTGATAGCACCACAAGCATTTGTGATAAATAATCCTTTTACTCCAAGATGTTTAACAACGTATGTCATGAATGCAACATCTTTCATGCTGTATCCTTCAGTGAAGGCGTCCATTTAATACTAATACATTTTTCCAGAAATTTTTCCGAAAGTTAGTTTATTTGCATCGTCTCAACTGATTGGCAGTGCTTATTTCTGGAATAGAGGATAGCCTCGTGCCAAGTTCTTGTTGATCTTCCACCCTAAAAGTAATTCCACTTCCTAATACTACTGCGTAATCATTGGTTCGCCAAAATATTTTATTATGTAGTTTGCCGTTTCAATAATATCTTTGATAATATGTCATAATATAAATTTCCTCCTGAAAATGCTTTTTATCAAAGTTATTATAGCATAAAAATATTCAGGAAAATATATAATTTTATATATAATTATTATCAACGTTTGTATTATTAATATAAATGTGCTTTATGTATTTTTAATGATGCTATTAAAACGAGAAAAATAAGTATTAATAAGTGCTATAGTATTATGATACATTTGGTCTAATTATTGGTGAAGACAAAAATTTAAAAAGTTCAGTGAAATATTGAAAACGCTTTAAAAATATTGTATTATAGTACTTAGTATATAAATTTTTAAGGAGGATGATTATGAAAAATTACGTACTATTTTTGCAATTTTGATTTGCACTATCATTAATTGTTGCTGGTTGTTCTTCAAAGAATGCTAAGAACGACACTAAATCTGACGGAAAGAGCGGATATAAAATTGGTGTCGTAACTGGTGAAGGTGGAGCAAAAGATAAGAGTTTTAACCAAGCTAACGTAGAGGCAATTCAAGCATGGACGAAAAGCTAATGGTGCAAAAGAGCCAGTTGTTTTGTGAAACGAAAACTCAATCTGATTTAACTTCTAATTTACAAATGCAGCAAAAGGTATCTGATATTATTTCTTTAGCTGGTTATGAATTTGAAAAAGAAATCAAAAGTAGCGGAACAATATAAAGATAAAAATTCATGTATGTTGATACTTTTGTTGATGCGCCTAATATTGCTTCATTAATCTTTAAGGAACAAGAAGCTGGTTATTTCAGCCGGTATATTGCAGCTTTTACAATCTAAAAACAGGAAAAGTTGATATATTGGAGGAACTAAAATTCCACCAGTAGAGCGATTTGGATATTGATTTATACAAAGTGCTAAAGCGGCTAAAAGTGATATTAAAGTAATGTATAATTATAGGGAACTTTTTCAGATACAAACAAAGGTGAAAACATTAGCAGCTACTATGTATGACTCAGGTGCGGATGTAAATTTTCGTTGCTGCAGGTAATACTGGTGAAATGGTGTAATCTCAGAAGCTAAAAGAACGCGGCATTATTGATATGTCTCAAGAGTGAGAGATATTAAACACTGGGTTGTGGAGTAGATAAAGATCAATACGAAGAAGGTATTTTTAAAGGAAAAGATAAAGACGGAAAAGAATATCAAAAATCTGCTATCTTAACTTCAGCTGTTAAAAATATTGAAGTAGCAGTTACTAAAATATTAAAATGAAATCAAAGAAGGTAAAAGTTTACAAAAGGTGAACATATGTCTGGTATTAAAGAAAATGGTGAGGAATTCCAAAAGAAAAACTTAACCAAGTGATGAAGTTAAAACAAAAAGTTGCTAGTGCTATCAGAAGAACTAAAATCAGGTAAAGTTGAAGTAGTAGCTACTGGAGATGAACTAGCTAAAGGCAATAGCAAAATATTGAAGGGGAATTATAAAAATTTAATGTTGGAATCTATATGAACTTTTTAGTTCTATAGAGATTTTATTTATCTACAACAATTAATGTGTATAATTACTTATAATAAGAGTATTATATTTTAATGTTCGTAAACTTTCAACTCTTTAATAAATCCTTTATAGTGTTATTTTAATTTATTTAATTAATGTGTAATAATAAATAATATATAAAATTCGTGTTAAATTGTAAACGTTATTAATTTTGGAAATGCTTTATAATTCTAAAATAATTCTATAGGAAATGAAAATAAGATATAGATATAAGTTGTGGAAGTTGTTTTTATAGCTTTTTATAATTATAAAACGAACATTATACATAGTAATATTTTCACTCATTGAAGTTTCAAAGATAATGTGGCATTATTTAGATATAAACAATATACAAAATAAAGGAGACTTTTTATTTATGAGAAAAGGTATTTTCATTAATAGCAGTTGTTTTATCAGCGATTAATTATTGTTGGATGTCTTCTAAATCATCTAACGGAAATTCATCTTCTAAACAACTCTGGATTAAAATCGGTGTTGTAACTGACGAAGGTGGAGCAAAAAGATAAAAGTGTTTAACCAAAGTAACGTTGAAACTGTAAAAGCTTGCAGAAAAATGGTGGAAAAGCACTTAACCCAATCGAAACTAAAACCAAAGTGACATTGCAGTAACTTACAAAAACGCAGCAAAAGCTTCTGACGTAATTCCATTAGCTGGTTTCTACTTTACGAAAGAATACCAAAAGTTGCAGATTCATTTTGCAGATACATTCATTTTCATCGATGTAGTTCAAAACAAAAACGTTGCTTTCTGTAAGCATTCTCAGAACACGTAAGCTGGATACTTTAGCTGGATATGCAGCAGCTACAATCAAAAACTGGTAAAGTTGGATACATTGGTGGAGCTAAAATTTCTGCAGTAGTTAACTTGGTGTTGATTCTGTTCAAGGTGCTAAAAGCAGCATAAAAGACATCAAAAGTTGTTTACAACCACAGTGGTTCATTCAATGACACTGGCAAAGGTAAAACTTTAGCAGCTATAATCTGTTTGATGAGGCACAGGACGCAGTAGCAGCTGGTGGAACTGGTAGTGGATCTATTGAAAGAAGCTCAAGAAAGAGCTGCTAAAGATCTTAAAGAAAGCGAGAAGTTAAACACTGGATCGTTGGTGTAGATAAAGACCAATATTCTGAAGGTGTATTCAAAGCTAAAGATAAAGATGGAAAAGATGTTGCAAAAATCAGTTATCTTAACTTCAGCTGTTAAACGTATCGACGTAGCGTTAGCAACATCTTAGATGCTATCAAAGCTAACAAATTTGAAGGTGGAACAGCTAAAGTCTTCACTATTAAAAGAAGATGGTGTTGACTTCCAGAAAACCCTAACTCAGCGGATGATATCAAAGCTAAAAGTTAAAACAGTTGTTGAAGATCTTAAATCTGGAGCAACAGTTGTAGCAGGACGCAGCTGGTAGCTGATAAAGCTAATATCGACGAGAACTTTAATTTTGAAAAGTTTATAGTAAAAGGCCTAGTAAATGCTAGGTCTATCGAATAATTATATTTCTTAAATAGTATTAAAAATTTATATTGTACTGATGATTACTTTAAGTTAGATCGTATTATATTATAAAATATTAAAACGAATACAGTATGGATTTTAATTAATTTACTACGAGTAAATTACATAAATATAAATAAAAATACTCTAAAAAGCTCATACTAGTTTGTCAAAAATATATTATAATATATATAGTACGAGAATTTATAAAAGAGGTGGAAGATATGTACGCTATAGAAATGCTAAACATAACTAAAAAGTTTAGCACTTCTACGCAAATAAAGATATCACTATTCAAGTGACTAAATGAAAATTCATACAGCTTACTGGTGAAAATGGTGCTGGAAAAATCTACGTTGATGTCCGGTTCTTTTGGTATGTACCATCACAGTCTGGTGTTATCAAATTAGATGGTGAGCTAGTTGATATTAAAAGATCCTAAGCATGCTAACGATTAGATAGGTATGGTGCATCAGCACTTTCTAAACTTATTAAGAATTTTACTGTTGCAGAAAATATCATTCTTGGAATGGAAGAAGTAAAAGTGGAAAAATTGATTTGCTAGCGCATGTGAAAAAGATCAGTGATTTATCTAAAAATATGGTTTAGAAGTGGATCCAAGGCATTAGTTGGGGATATCAGTGTAGGATGCAAACAAAGGGTTGAGATTTTGAAAATATATAGAGATGCTAAACATTTTAATTTTTGATGAACCCACTGCAGTTTTAACTCCGCTGAGAATTAAAGAATCTTAGCTATTCTTAAAAATCTTCAAGCAGAAGGAAAAACTATTTATTAATTACTCAAACTTAACGAAATTATGACTTTGCGAATCGTTGTAGTATTATTCGTCGTGTGAGTACTTTCTGGAACTGTTGAAATAGCAGAAACTACAAAAGAACAGATTAGCAAGTCTAATGATTGGTAAAGACTTAGAAATTATTAAATATGAGCGTTCAAGAGAAGGTAAGAAAAATATTCTTGAAGTTTCAGGGTATATGCAGATACGTAGAGAAAAGATATCCTTCACGATTTTAACTTAAATGTCGTGAATCGTGAAATTTAGGTATCGCGGGGTTGACGGAAATGGTCAACAACAATTTGTAGAAGTACTAAATGCTTTACTTAAAGAAACAAAGGGAAAATTATTTTCGACGAAAAGAAATCAATTCATTATCTACTGCAAAAGCGTAAAGAGCTTGGACTTGAGATTATTGCTGAAGATAGACATAAAGATGGTCTTGTACTAGACTTGTGTGTTGGAAGAAAATTCAGTTTTAGAAAACTATTACAGAAAATTCTCTAATGCGGATTCTGAAGAAAAATATTATCTCAAATTTGCTGAAAGAAATATGTGAAAATATGATGTTCGTAAAAGCTGGAGATGAGAAAATTTCTGCACGTAGTATGAGTGGTGGTAATCAACAAAAACTTATTATCGAGGCGCTGTCAGAATTACATCCGAAATTATTAGTAACAACACAACCTACTCGTGGACTTGATGTTGGGGCTATTAATGGTATTCACAAAAATGTTAATCGATCATATCGTGATAAAGGTAATGGTGTCCTATTAATTTTCATTTGACTTAGATGAAATATTCGGTATCTGATAGAATTGCCAGTTATTCACAATGGTAACATTATTGATATTGTGGATAATGATGAAAATGTAACAAAAGAACAACTTGGTCTGCTTATGGCAGGGGGTTAAGAAGTAGAGAGGAGAACGTATGTTAAAGTTTAACGATGCGGTGCGACCTGATATTAGCTTCATTTATTATTAAAGGACTTCTTATTTCAGCAATAGGGCAGCACTCAGGAGATGTGTTTGGAGTAATCGGAGATATTTTCTCAGACTCAAACAGTATAGTTGAAAATTTTTGTATCAACAATTCCATTAATTTGTACTGGATTATCTGTTGCATTTGGTATTTGTGAACAGGCTTTATTCAACATTGGAGCTAGAAGGTCAATTCATTATGGGAGACTTCGGACTTGTTAGTGATTAAAATGGAAGGTATGAACTTCTATTTAGTATTAATACTAGTATTTTAGTTGGGTTGTAGTAGGTGGTCTTGGGCGGCTATTGCAGGTTACTTAAAAGCTAGATTCAACATCAGTAGTATGTAACAACCATGTTAAACCACACAGCTTTATATTTCGTACAATTTCGCATGTACCCTAAATATATTAGTGAACTAATGATATTATTTCTAAACCAATTGTCCAGCTGGATGGAACTGGGTATTTACAAAATAGTTTTAGTTGAAGGTATTTTCAACAACTATCGTTTAGGAACAGATTTCTTCTTAGTATCTTCAGTGTTATTATTTCTATATTGTTATGGACAGTATTCGGATATGAGTTGTGTTCTGTGGGTTTTAGCAAATGCATCAAAGATTGTAGGTATGAAAAGTTAACAGAAACACAATATTATCAATGGCTATTTCAGGAGCTGGTCTAGGTGGTGCGCTTTTACAACATGGGACCTGTAGACAAGTAGTGCAGGTTCAACATTCCAAGGATTTGGATACATGGGAATCGCAGTTTTAACGGTGCTAATACTGCTTTAGTGATCATTATTAGGCATTATTATTTGATTCCTAGGAGTATTAACTCCACAATTATCATTCATCGGTATTCAAAAGATATCGCGAATATTTTAATCGGATTAATCGTATATTCGGTTGCAGCTAAAGCTATCTTTGATAACAAGTTGCTTTGATAAATTATTTATAATAAGAAACAGAAAGGGACAAATAGATGGATACAGTATTATCACTATTAGACTCAATGTTACAATATACGCACCTATTCTTATAGCTGCCATCGGTGGTTTCTATTCAGAAAAAGTGGGTTGTTACATGCCCTTGACGGTTTCGTAATCTTGATCATTTCATTGCATCACTGTTAGCATTATCAGTATTCGATGGATCTCCAACATTATTCCAGTTAGTAATTTGTTGGTTGTTACTACTTGCTGGTGGTTTTAATGTCGTTAATCCACGCATATATCAGTATTAACTTAAAAGCTGACCAGGTTATCTCAGGTACGTGCGATTAACTTAATTGCACCAGCTATAGCATTATTCTTAGTTAACCACTTCAATGGTACATATGAAATTATTATTGGCAAAGTGGTTTTCCAAGATATACAGTATTTGCAAATTTACCATTTATCCCAACAGTATTTATAGCTGTAATCTTTAGTAATTGTAACATATTATGTAATTTACAAACGTCCATTCGACTACGTTTACGTTCTGTAGGAAAACCTAGCCAGCGAGTGATTCACTTGTGATTAAATGTATTTAAATATCGTTACATTGGGGTATTTATCTCAGGATGTCTAGCAGGATTAGCTGGTGCCATCATTGCAACTCACATTCTCTAGGATTCAACGCAGCAATCACAGTATACGGATTCGGATACTTAGCATTAGCAGCATTAATCTTCGGTAAATATAACCCAATTACACTACATTAGCTTCTGTTATTCTTCGGAGGAACTACAGCATTCGCTGAGAAAGTTTCTATCTTAGCACCAGACCTTTACCAATCCCGGTATCATTCTGGAACATGTTCCCCATTCGTAGCTACAATCATTGCACTTATCGTATTTTCTAAGAAAACTGTCTACTCCAGAAGCTAATTTGGTATTCCATACGATAAAGGTTTAAGATATTATATAGTAGTCTTTTGAAATCTATAAGTTTCAAGGACTACTTTTTATCACTAAAATATGGTATAGGTACAAGGTGGACACAATAAGTCTAAATACTATGTTGTCGTGTTCAAACGTATAGAAATAAACACCTCAATCCAAATTATTGGTACTGTACCCAAAACTTGGACAAATATTAAGTTTATTTTTGCTTTAGTATTTTAAACTAAAGGTGAGTAAATTTTATTACTTTTTAGTGACTTTTCATTTCCTTACTGAGTTATTAAAGATTTTGACCATTTAGTTGAGGATAAAAGGCGCGCCCTTTGTCCCTTGACTAAACGAGAGTGAAAATCTAAAGCTGTAAAGGGTTTGAAAGTTTCTCTTTTATTTATATTTGTTTCTGTGGTCTTTCTAGCAAGTTATAGGACTTAATCCACCCAAGTTCAATTTTATTCTCTTCATTATAATACTATATAATCTATAATGGCTTCTTTTAATTCATGTTTATTCTTAAAAAGCATCTTTCGAACTGCACACATCTCAGATTTTAAAAACTCCAAAGAAGGATTCCATAAATGCATTATCTGCCGATGATACCCTTTCTAGGACATTGGATTGTTTAATTCCTTTTTGCTTTAAGGATTTGTCTATATGTAATGTTGATATTGCCAACCTTGAGTCACTATGTAGCATCAATGCGCTTCGTGCCTATTATCTTGAAGTTATGCGACAACATTTGCCACTGTTGTTCCATATTAGGTGAGAATGAAACTATTATAAGCTATTATCTCACGCATTATATCCATCAATTATAGGTGCTGATCAGCTCTATCCTCTCCAATCTTTGAATCTGTGTTACATCTGTACAACATTTCTTTTAATGGTTCTAGCAGAAATCTCTAGCTAATATATATTATTCATGCGATTTTCGATTTCTCCTTTATGTATGAGTTGTATTTTCTAGTAGGTCTTACGAATGATACTACACCCTAGTTCTCGTTAGTCTTAAAACTATGATTTATATTAAATCCCATATTTCTAAGTTCTAATGTTATTCTTCTATAACCATATTCATATTTGTACTTTTCTCTCGAATAAATGAGAATAGCTTTCTTCTATATTTTTATGCTTTGTCTTCTTTTGGTTTTTGTATAATAATATGATGAACGAGATAAGCCTGCAAAATCTTCAATAGTATGTTTAATCTATGTAGTCCTCTTAGTTCTTCTACTATTTTTGTTTTTCTTCGTTTGAGATTGTTTTAACCTTATCTCCCTCAACTAAAACTGGCATTTTCTAGCTCGTAAGTGCTCAAGTTCTTTCTCTAATTGTTCAACTTTTGATACTCTGTGTTTCAATATTTTATTATCATTTACTAGGTCTTCCTTTCGGTTTTCTCTAGTATATTATACTCGTTTTCTGATTTTTGAAATCCAATTACATAGTAAAACCATGATTTGTGTAACGTGTACTTTCAATGAAGTAGCTGATATAGAATTTCTAATGTTAAAACTTCATTGATTATATGTAGTTTAATTCTGCTGGATAGTCACTATCCCTTTAATTAGGTATTGTTTCACCATGTAAAATCGGGCTAATTCTGATTATTATATACTTTACAGTACTAGTATTAATTTTGAAACTTTTTAGATAGTTCTTTATATGAGCATCCTCTCTTTCTTAGAGTTCTATACATTTTCTCATCTTTAGTTTCATCTGTTGATTTCCTGTCGTAGCTTTCTCCAAAATTTGTCCAAATTTTGAGGGCTGTCTCATTTGACTGCAGTGTGTGTATTATTTTGACTTTATGTTGTCTCGACTAGGATTACCATCCGTCGAGAAGAAACCAGATGCAGCTCCAGAGTCCTAGGGTAGACTTTAGAATTGGTTTTTAATATTGGTGATGAATTAGCCTCATCTAGGCAAACCTCCATCAGGGAAAAGCGTAGACTGCTTGAGCACCACCAAATGGAACGTTGCAGCTCAGGGCTTCTGTTTAAATGAATAAATTACAGCAGGTTGAGATGAGTGTTCCCTAAATTGCTAGAATCAACATCCATAGATAACGACCATATTTTATCCCATACTTTGTGGTACGGCTCACACTAAAGTATTCATTTTCATAGTGCATGCATGTGTTGTTTTCCTGATTTTTCTTCACTATCGATGAGATTATCTACTTTTGTATTATCATTTGATTTGGCTTTTAATTCACCCATACGTTCTTCGTATGCTACAAGTTCTCTATTCAGCTTGTTTATTTGTGCTTGTTGCTCGTTTCCGTGTGCTATAATCTTTTCTTTATCTATAGTTTTAGTTAATTCATCTAATTTTGTTTGTTATCTATAATTACTTTTCATCGGATACAGTGATGATTTCATACGTGGAAGTCAAGTCTATTGTAGTTATGCTGTTTTATACTCCTTGAACTTTTGAATCTTTATAGGAACTAAGATTGTATTTGATTTGTTCATCAAAGAGTGTCTTTTTAATAAAGTTTAGTCGTTCATTTTCTATCATTTCTGTTATTGAATATAACTTCATGTATAGCAGTTAATTTTTCAGCTGAACAACTTCTTCTTGTTTTCTTTTGATATTATAACCGAAGAAACAAATAACTACGGCAATGGTTAACAAAACAATTGATACTATAGTATGTTCATAAAATTACTTTTATTTCTTCTACATAAATAATTATAGAATAATAGGAAGGTTACGTCAATAATAGAAGGTGAGAGTAAGTTTATTTACAAGATAATATCATTTTCAGATTAAATACTCATCGATTTGATGAGTGTTTGATCTCTCAGCTCGTTTTTGAGGTGTTTTGTCTGTTAAACGTATAAAGAAACTCGCTATAGAGCTTCAACCCCTACATAGATATTAGAACCAAAATTTTGTCCATTCTTTAACTGAGTTTGCCTGCTTGGTAATCCACTAGGATAAACATGTACGGTTTGTCCACCGCCACCAAACATAGGATTATCTCCAGAACGACTAAATGCATATATTATAGCTGGTTGAGAAGGTGTTCCAAGATCTTTGTATCTATAGTTTTACTAATAGACCATTTTCAACCATTTTGTGGGAACATCAACGATAAAGTACTCATTTTCATAGTGAGTAGAAGTCATAGTGACCCGGTTTTTCTCCAATATCAGCTGGAGAGCTTTTTCTTTTTCTTCTGTTTTTGCCTCTTTCTCTTTTTGCTCCAATTCAGTTATATATGTTCTTCATATATAAGTTTTTCTACTTCTGATTGCTTTTTCTTGAGCTTGTTGTTCGGTTTCCAGATGTAACATCTTTTTCTTTTCTATAACTTCGTCAAATTATCTAATTTTGCTTTCTTATCAGAAAATTTTGCTTTTATCTGAAGTGTTATTAAGGTCGGAGATGTTGTTTTCTTTTATAGTATTGTTTGTAGTCTCTATGGAAATAATCTCTCATGATATTTATATATTTTTAAATTCATCTTTAACCTTTGAATCTTTACAAAATTTAGATTGTATTTTTGATTGTTCATCAAGAGTATCTTTTTAGTAGGTTGAATTTATTATTTCTATCATTTTCATCATTAAATTGTTTTTGTTAGTTCATGCAGTAATGTTAATTTTTCTGCCAGAATAACTTCTGCTTGTTTCTTTTGGTAAAGATTGTATCCGAAAAACAAATAACAAGGACAACGATTATCAGAAACAATTGATATTATGAGTTTTATTATTTCTGTTCACTAAAAATCTCCTTTTATTCTTCTTACATAAATAATTATAGAATAATAGGGAGGTTACGTCAATGAGAGAATGGGATAATAGTTTGACTTGAAAGTAAAACTTCTCAATATCATGTTTTGATAATTGAGAAGTTTTCATCGTAAAAATTCTACATGTAGGTTAGTTGTAGTGTAACTAGTCGAACTAAATGAGATTTTCATAAATAACAGCTAATCGATTTTTAGTAAGTCCTCAACATAGTACTTTCCATCAGTATCCTGACAAAGCTTGCTTCTGGATGTTCTCTCATAATGGCGAAACCCATTGAGAATAATAAGTTTTCTAGAGGATCTCCGCTAGTAGATACAGTGTTTTGAGCTGAGTGTTTTTGATTATATCTAGCAATTGCATCTCTTATTTGTTCATTCGAGAAGTTGATTACTGGACCACCCTAGCTCTTCAGAAAGAAGTTTACTCTATTACAGTTTCTGCACCTCCATTATTATACTAACCACGTTTTAATTCACCATATGTAATTGGAGCTTGTTGTAATCCGACTCTAGGTATATTTTCATTATCAGAAATTGATGAGCTAGAGTTAGAATTGTTATTTTCAGATTTAGTTTCGTTCTTTCCTTCACTCCGTTTCGCTTTAAAGCACTATGTTTTGAATTTATACTTATCAAGTATTGAATTGAAGTCATCCGATTTAGCATCTTTGATTTCTTTTTGAGCCTTTTCGTAGTTAGTAATATCTTCTTTTAGCCAATCAATTGCTTTATCGAAAAGAATTATCTGTAGTGAGAGAATCTACTTTATCTAGAGATTTCTTAGCAGCATCTATATCCTTATTATCTAAACTTTCATCAGTATAATTCTTTAGCGATTTTAATTTCAGTTTTAATGTTTTTGAACGCTTCTTGACCTTTCTCATTGTCAAGCGTTTCTAATCAACAAGTCCTCCTTTCAAAATTATGACTATCATTTATTAGAGCTAAATTTAGTCTGGTCTTCTTTTATAAATTATTAGAAACCAAAGAAGTAATAAATCCCCATATAGGTACTATCAAAGGGACGATAAGACTAGAATACTATCGTGATAAGTTTTTTGTACATATAAATTGTGTCCTTTTTAGATTTGTTGTTATAAAGTAACTAGAAATCAAAATGATTTAGTGATACTCCATTTAATTATATGCTTAGAAATTTCTTTGTAAATACTTTTATAAAAGATAGTGATTATTTTTATCATGATAATAACTATAAAACTAACCCCACCCAAAATTATTGGTGGGGGTTTTGACACACTAGGAGATAATCCAAAAGTGTTTTAACTTATTTTTAATCTATAATATTTCTTAAAGTCAGTTATAGCAAAGGTATCTTGATTTTTAAAGCTATTCTCACTCAACTATAATAAAAATCTTGTGACTTTTCCTTATTTTAACATAATTTATGAGTAGTTGAAAAGAAATGATTTTGTTAAATTTTTACTCTATTGGTTGCAAAATGGTATGTATTTATGGAAAGTCAGTATTGTTATAAGTTGATTATATCGACGATTTGATAAGTTTTACATAATTATCCCTATCACTTTCTCTATATTATTCAATTATGATTCAAGAGTACTCAAAATAAAAAGTGATAAAATAACATTATCCAAAAAGAAATATTACCTCTTGGTTGAAAATGATGCGAAACTCAATTGGCGATATTCTTATCTGGCAAACATCAAACTGAATGTCTAATTGTTCTATTATATCTACAATAAGTGTATCAATATCTTTTCATAAAAGTACTGCTCTGTGAATCCTTCATCCTTTCTTTTGTGTAAAGAAGACTCCTTCTTTACTGAGTTTCCAAATAAGTTTAATAAAAGTTATTTATACAGATTTTTCCAATTTTCCCTATAGTGAACAGATATATCAATGTCAAGTCCAAAATTTTGTTAGATCTGATGATATATATATTTACATAATATTACTACAACTCGTAAATCGTAAGCTAAACCGTATCTTTGAAACCCCTTCATTTTCTATCACATCTCCAACCTCATTAACAGCTGTATAAATGTCATAATATTTTAAAATATCTCGATGTTGTTTGTATTTCTAAGTTAAATACTTCAGAATATCTCTGATCAAACATAGAGGCTTTAAATGTGTAAATATGGTTTGAATTTGTACCCACGACATAGTGTCTGAGCAGCTGAGCGGTTGTGTTGTCGAAACTCTGACTTTGGAGTTAAGCATTCTCCAAGCTTTATGAATATGAATAACTTAATTTTATATTTAGTATTTAATTCATCAAACTCTCTCTTTAGCCTAACTGAACTGAATCATTTGATCTTAAATCTCGCAAAACTTATAGCATTTTGGTTGTTGTTATAAGTTAGAAATTAACTCTGTTAACATGGAATTATTACCAACTGTTGAAAATTTAACAATGTTTTAATATTGGGGTTAAGATTCTTTCCTCAGCTTTAAAAAGAAAAGGATAGATTGAGCACCATTTACCACAGAATAATTCTCCAATTTCTAAAGAGATTAAGTCTATTTTTATTTAACCTCATATTTTCGCATACTATGGATATTCCGTTATGAAATATTGGGAAATATTTATTTTCATTAGAGTTATTAATTGTTTTTCTAATAGACTTATTGACTCTGCATCAGTTCTAAGCCTGAACGTACATTTTTATTAAATAAAGTCAATCGCCCATGACCATCTAACTCAATTAACTGTGAAGCAGGTAAAACTACAAATAATGACTTAATACTCTCAATACTATCTATATCTTCAAGAATTGAGTTTGATATATCTGTAAACGTCTTTTTCCGATACTAACGGGCTCTTTTATATGTTATAGTATCTTTCATGAAAATTTATATCACAAAAAGTATAAATTGTCAAAATTTTCTTTATAATCATTTGCTTCTTTAGTAGGTAATGCATTGCTTATGCAAATGCATCTCAACACTATAATCCTGACACTTTATTAATTATCTCAAATTCTCTTACTAATGATTTTACTTTCCAGCATTTGCATCACTGTTGCTCTAAGTTTTGAATATTTTCTTCATTTTCCAAAATAAACAGTTGCTCCTGCCAATCTTTGAAGATCTGTATCGCCACAAAGAGGTCATATTGTCTTGTTGTTTATACTCCTTGAAATACTAAAAATTCGCATTTCATGGTCATCAACAAAATTGCATCTATTCCTTTATCCTGGGTTCCATCACAAATTAAAGTTTCTGCAAGACTTTTATCAATTTCATACATGTTGATAAGTGCCCATAGAATCAATCCTTTGCCTCTTGATCTTCCATGAATACTTAATCTTTCCATTTCTTCTCTTAATTTTTGAATTTTCATTAGTAGTTATCTCTCTCATTACTTACTCTCACTTCTTAGTGTTTCCCGTCTAATATCACTTTTATTAAAATCTATTATATATATTATAAAAGCTCCCTGAATCTTTGTTTTAAACAACCATATTGCTCTTTTTCTATTATTAAGTCATGTTCGGCATCATCAACTGTGTATATACATACCTAAAAACCAAAATATTCATAATTCGATCAGCGAATCTAATATCTCTTTCATACACTATAACGTTGATCCTATTTCATTTTATATCCATATATTTTAGTTTTTGAATACCCCACAATAAAACTGTTTCACCATATATTTTTCTGTCAAAAATATTTTGTTTTTATTTCAGTATTAGTTGCAAAATGGTTGCATTTATGGAATTGCTATTGTTACAAACTTATTATATCAACGATTTGATAAGTTTGTAACAATTATTCTAATTTCAATAGGGAAGAATTTATCCCAAGTGGTTGAAAATACAGAAGTGTCCACTTTATTTTTATATCACAAAAGGCAGGTATAAATTTGTATTTATCTTGTATTTAGTTCTTTAAAAAGTAAACTACACAAGTTTCTTGGTGAATATACTACTTATTTTTACTCACCTGTTT